>JACCDW011480176.1_pt1 | contig 32240 bp, 45 predicted proteins | sample 7449781 | NCBI WGS metagenome assembly JACCDW01 (sample SAMN15323449, study PRJNA562643) | freshwater metagenome | isolation source: river surface water | place: USA:Blue River Watershed | collected 2017-08-18
AAAAAAGGAACGCCTATTTATATTGAAGGGCATATCGCATCTAACGCATGGACTGATAAAGAAGGCATCAAACGCTTAACGACTAATATTGTGACAGAGCAGCTTAGATTGTTAGGCAGCAAAGGTGATAATAGTACGAATAATAGTACTAAAGATAGTACGAATAATAGTGCTGCACCTTCTGGTGATTTTGATTCATTCGAGGATGATATCCCGTTCTAGTTTACGGGCGAAAGCGTGAATAGGTTTCAGCGGTGTTACCTTCGACCGCGTGAGTAGCCCACTTTTTTTGAGAGTTAATTATGAATTGCGAAAGATTATTAGAATTTGAAGCGCGTAAAGTTAAAGTATTTAACTTGCTAAAAGATAGATTCCTATCCGTTGCTGAAATTGCATTAGAAGCTGGAATCGAAAGAAGTAAAGCGCAACACATAGTTACATCGTTAATGGCTAATCATCATTTACATAAATCAAAACGTCAAGCAAGTGATCGAAAAACTGTTATCTGTTACAAGGCTACCGATTATGAATACGTAGCTAAAGATGCAGAGCAGATCAAAAAATACATTAGTAACAGAGTTAAAAAAATGTCTGCTCTGGCACATTCTGTAGATGATGATGTAACACCTAATTACATTGAAAAAGTAAACGATACTACTACAGTGTACAGATTACTAAGCAGAAAGCGCACAGAAGTAGAGCAAACAAAACCAAAAAGGAAAACAGCATACAGAGGGATAGGATCATCTTTTGCGTTGTTTGATGGAGTTTAACTATGCTTAAATGGCTAGATTGTGAAGTACCTAATATTATTAATGAAAGGTTAAAAATGACAGATCCAATTATTACTGAAACGTTTGCGCCACTAGAGCAACTAGGATTAGATGGCACACTTAATGAACGTGGTAGTAGATACGGTAGTTTTATCGGACACGCGCAAATTACGCAAGATTTAAAAGATGTAATTTATGAAAGTTTAAGACTTCGTGAAAAATGTTTAAGTCCAGATCAATATGAAGCATTAGATATGATTTGCCATAAGATTGGCAGAATTATTAATGGCGATCCAGATTATGCTGATTCATGGCACGATATAGCTGGTTATGCTTCACTTGTAGATAAACGATTAAATGGTGAGATTAAATAATGGCAGCTACTAATGATATTACTGGCGATGCAATCCAATCACGTGGCTTATTAAGTAAAGAAGGTGAAGCTGCTTTTGATAGGATTTTTGGCGTTAAGGAACGTAAACAATACATTCCGCCACCACTTGAAATAAAAGATAAAGAATCAGAAAAGAAAGATAACAACTAGGCAAAAAAATCCCTACAGCTTTCCTCAATGTTAGCAGTTAAGCGGCTGTAGGGTAAAAATTTGCTTACTGGAGATAAGTAAGCAGTTTTATATTATCACTACTTATTCATCACGTACATAGTTACTTCAAATCCAAAACGCATTTCTGTAGCTGCTGGTTTAGTCCACATGATGTAGCCTTTCATCAATACTAAGCAAGATTGCTTGTATGTAATAATCTGCCTTTTATGCTACACAAACCATACAGATAATCATTAAATTGTCACTTATATTTTACTTTTTGCCCGTAAACTAAACTATAAGTAAATATACAGGCAAAAAATTAAACTATTTGAGCATATCTGAATTGATCGTTAATCTGCTTACTTCGCCAAAATCTTTACTGTATGTAATAACTTTAGCATCACGCCCAGTAAGCCATCCGCCACGCGCAGCGTAAGCATCAGCAGGTGCTAACGTTCTATGCTGCTCTACTATCATTAAGTTGTTTTCTTTAACATCTACGTGATGTAAATGCCCAGTGTGTGCGTATGCGTATTTAGTTCTGCCAAACATCTCGCGGAATTGACCAGCAAATACTTCACTAACGTTAGCTATTCTGCGCTTATGACCATGATGGAAAAATAATGCAGTCTTACCAAACTCATAAGCGTTATATGGATTAGGGCTTCTATCTACAGTAATTCTAGGTTCATTCTCAAACATTACAGCAAACCATTCACGCAGCCAGATCTGTGATACTGGATCGTGATTAGCATCTGCCATAATTAAATGAACGTTTTGATGCTTTTGCAGAAGCATATTAATAATAGTGCGTAACACGCGTATAGCGCAGCGAACTACTTTAGCAAATCGTGTATCTACATCTAGTAAGTGTTTTGATGCTGGTGTTACTGCATCCATGCCATCAAAATGCAGAAAGTCTGATAATTGTGCGAATACTGCTGTATTTGCATCTGGTGATTGGTGGATCGCTTGCTCAAACCATTTAATAATAAGTTCCTCACCTATTTTTAAATCCCAGTTATCGCCAGTTTCCTCATCCCATGAAAGCATACCAAGATGATAATCTGTAACCACATAACAATTTAGTAGGTTATCTTTACCTAAAGGTGGTGCTGCGGTTAAAGATACACGGGGTATTTCGTCTTTAAATCCTTCGATGGCATCCAACATCATCGCTTGAAATTTATTATCGTCTAAGCGCGTTTTTAGCCATTGTAATCTAGGCTTACCATCTGCATCGTATAAAGTTGAAGTACCGCGAACTACAAAAGGATCTGGAACGATATTTATCATATCGTGTTCTGGTGAAAAGCCCTGTGTTGCAGCTTTACGTTTTACGTTCTTGATTGCATCTTGAATAGTAGATTTATTGAGATTGAGCATTGCTGCTGCTGCTCTGATACCGCCATGTTCATTAACCGCATCTATTAATTCAGCTTGTCTAGCGGTAGCAAACTCTTTAAGCCCTATATCTATGATCATTGCTGGTTTTCCAATGCTTGTATGTAAGTGCCTAGTTTAACAGCATTTTCTTTATCCAAGCAAATACCGCCATCAATCTGGCTATTAACCACTAATTTCGGTTTAGGGGGCTTTGTCTTTATTTGATTCGTCTGGCAAGCCGTCAAAATGATTAGCAAACCAATCAGCAGGATTAGCTTCGAGTGCATCGAGTTCCCTTTGAGCCTTACGCTGCTTGAGTACGGCAGCATAAGACTGTACGAGTGTTAATAATTTATCTAATAAAGATAAAAAAGAGATCATTTTTTATCGGCTGTAAATACGCCAATGATACCAATAACAGCTAAACCTAATGCTACGATAGCATCAGCTTGTGCTGGTGAAATTGCAACGCCACAAGCTGTAGCAATAGCTACTAAGCCGCGCCATGTTGAAGCCTCTTTACCACGTGCTAAGATCAATTCTTTCATACTTTTTTCCCTTCTTGTAAGTCTTTCAGAGTTAAACCGCCAGTATATTGGCAATGCGCCAATTCTTTAAATTTTTTCCAACGCCCTGCCCATTCTAAGCCGCACTGTTCTGCAATAACACCGCATACATTAAACAACGCAACATCATTCCAAACTGCTTTACCATTCACAATAGGCACAAAATCAAAAGCTACTTTGTAGTTATGGAACGATTGACCAGCTTTTGCATTGGTAACAATCTTACCTGCTGCCGTTCTACCTTGTGCATACAGCGCATTTTGTGATTCAAAATCACGATATGTGCTAGTAATCAAAATATCAATGCCAGCAGCTTTACAGGTATCTATAAACTTTTTGCACAATATTGATACTTTTGGATTTAAATCAGAGATATTACGAGAATTAATCATTGGTTTTGGGTTCAAAGTTGATCTGCATGGTTAATCCAGTTTCCTTTTCGTAAACGCATACTTCTGAATTGTCATCTAATACTATGACTAATTCGCCGTTAAATACGCCTACTTGTATGATCTCTTTACCGATCATGTGTTCAAAGTAATCTTGTATTGTGCCTCTAAGTTTGTGTACTGTCATTTTGAGTACCAATCACTTCATCTATTAACTTATGATTAATTTCAAATTCAGCTAGGCATGAATCGCAAGTATCCTCGTTACCTTGCTCATTCATAATGAAAGCATGACGGCAATGTTTACAAAGGATAATTTTATTAATGAATGATTGCTTCATTTATGAAAGAAAACACTTGCCAAAAAACCAACGAAACCGCTTACGCCACTTGTGATAGCCATACCCATCCAAAAACCGCCCTTTGATTTGTTAGCTAATTCTAGTAATGCTTTAATATCTTGATCCATCGATGTAATGCGTTCACCCATTATATCGACTTTAGAAATTAGCTTACCGTACTCGACTGGATCAATCTCACTCATGGCGCGTTCCCGTTATTAGTTTTTTGGTGTGACCAATGGTTCTACCACTGGCGGAATAAAGTTAGGATCATTATGCCATGCAATAGGAAAAATCGCAGCAATTACATCTACATCGGTAGCAGCATTTACGGAAGCAACAGCATCGCTTGATTGTGCGCGAATAGAATCACGCCATAGCATCCAATCAACTTTGTAATTAGGATCACGTAAATTACGTGCCTCTACATAATCAGTAGGCTGCAATACTGTGAAAGCAGTTTGCTTGATCTCTGTAACAGCGTTAGCTTTTACTTGATCCAATTCTTTAGGATTATTAATATAGGTTAATACGCCATCTTTAAGAACGTTAGATACCCAGTAATATTTACCATCTTTAGGTTCGCCAACAGTCTTAACCTCAACTAAGCCCAGTGCTTTCTTTTGCTCTGGTGTTGATTGATTTAACCATGATGATGGATAAGTTACGCCATCAATATCAAATTGCGTACCTTCGTTAATGTAAGTATCAGATTTTTTGTGCCAAAACATAATTTTTCCTTTAATTATCTAGCGTTACTTGAAGCGAAAGGTGATTCAGCAAACGCGGCATAAATAAATGTAACCCCAGAGTTATTATTATCACCAGTTGTATTTCTAAGTTTGAAACCATTAGATAAAATATCTAAAGGAAAAGAACTTCCGCCTTCTGCGTTTGCTAAATCTGGATATAAATAAGCTGCGGCAGCATTGTATGTACTGCGAGAAGTATCGGTAATTTGCCAATCGTTACCAGACTGACTGCTTGCTTTTATTAAAATAAACTTAGGTCTAAATCCTAAGTAAACAAAAGTACCGTCTGTACTGCCATTGCCTGTGTATGATCCAAACTTAGAGAAGCCAGATATTTCAGAGAATACATAAGCTACCATAGTACCAGTATTGAATCCACCATTCGCTACACTAAATACATTTGCTGTAGGTGCAGTATTATTCCATGCGTTAATATCACCTGCATAAGCTGCCGTGCTATTTAGTAATAAATAGCCATTTTGACCTACACCACTATTAGCACTTTGATGAAATACACCCCATGCGTTTGCTGTAGAACGTGATTTTGCAATAATCATTTTAGGTGCTACACCAAGCCCATGACCAACTGTTCCAACTGCCCCGCTACCAGTCCAAGTCACCACACTCACACCAGCAGTAGGATTAGCCCTTACTTGTGATGAGATAGAGCCATTAGTATTGGTTACAGTAGATGAACCTGCATCCCATTGCCAAGCTACTAATGAATTTGCGTTAGTATTAAAGTCACCGTTAGATCCTACAGTAAATCCATTGCTATTGAACGATTGTAATGTTTGTGCGTTAAATGCTGATTCAGCAAAAGTTCCGTTTGAATATAAAGCATATCCAGCACCACGAATTGCATCAAATAAACCATGATAGTTAGCAGCACTTCTATCTTTTAACCAAACAAAATCAGGGCTAAATCCAGCAGCATTGGTAACAACTTTTCCACTAGAGCCGTTTCCACTATAAGTAGTAGCATCCATATACTGATTGCCCTTCTTAATCGTAGCAGCAGGTAAATTAGCTGTGCATAGTGCTACATAGCCGCTAGGGGGCGTATATACAAAAGAACGATTACCAAAGTTAAACGCATTGTAATAAGTAACGCCAGAACCAGCATTATCGCAAACCATCGCTGGAATCCAATTAGTACCAGATAACGTACTATTGATTACGCCTTGACTTGTATTATTTTTATAACAAGTTAATGATCCAGTAGATCCATCGTAGGCAAATCCAATTACATCACCAGCAGTATATGAAGCTGCATAAGCAGAGTTAGTTCCGCTTATCATTTTTTGCCCATTATTCATGTAATATACGCCAGTAACTTTTGATATAGCCATCTGCGTATCAGCAACAATACCAAAAAATGTATTTGTTGTTGGAGTTCCAGTTCCTACAGTAACTTCCCAATAATATTTACCAGAACTCATAGACATAGTTGCGACTGCTACTTTATTCTGATTAGCAGCAGCATCACCTACCTCTAAATTACCTCGTCTAAATGAAGCAATACTCCAAGCTGATAATACATTATTATTTAATGGATTCATTGTTGGATAGTTGCTATTAGGCTGTGTACCGCCTACAACAGAACCATTACCACTAGGAACGTCATACATCCAGCAATCAGTAACACCAGCACTACGAGTGAAATTATTAAGTGTCCAGTTGTTACTGTTACCACTTGAATCGTAGCCTAGTGTTGTAGTGCTTGTGCCGTTAGAAAATGGTAAGTAGAAGCCATTAGTGCCGTATGTACCTGTATATTTTTTAGCTACCCATTGACCAGTAAGTACGTCTGTTTCACCAAAAGCAGCAGGTGTTAAGGCTTGACCGTCAACAAAGTTGACTTCTGTCATGTAGCCATCTGTAAATCCAAAGTTAGGTGATGTTTGTGTTGCAGTAGTATAACCAGCACCTAAAGCGTGTTGTACTGCCGTATTAAAATTAAAACTTGCACTCAAACTTGGATATGTTGCAGTAGAAAATGCAGTAACCCTAACTCCGTTAATATATAGAATTACTCTATCAGATGATGTGGCATTATTAGTATCGACAACTACACTAATGTGATAAAAAGCAGAAGGATCACGAAATACTTGTGTTGTTATTAACTCTGCTGCTGTCGATGAGCCATTTTGAAACAACAATCGTATTGTATTGTTTGCAAGAAAATATAATCTTGATTCATTATACCCAGCAGTTGAAACAGCACTACCAAAAAATACTTGATCTGTAGATAAATTTGCTCTTTTGATCCATCCACTAAAAGTCCATTTTTTTGCATCTGTTGGTGTTAAAAATGTTCTACTTAATGACTGACTACTTGCACTTTGAAAGCGCAACGAATTAGAGATTGGATAACCGCCCTCTGAAATAGCATTACTATTTTGAAGTAAAGACATTAGCTTAAAGCCCCAGATGAAGTTACATAAACGTTAGTACCATCACTCATGTAGCTAAGTAGATAAGTACCAGCAGTAGAGATAGTAGATAGTAATGATGCGCCTACTTTTGTAGTAGATGCTGCACTGATCGCATAACCGCCACTATTAACAAGCAATACATAGCCAGATTGACCAGCAGTAATATTGGTAAATGTTAGTGTAAATGTGCCTGTAGGTGTGCATTTAAAATTGTTGGTTACATTCATATCGAATGAACCATCATTATCAGTAGTAACAGTTCCGCGCTGTGATGCGGTAAATGTTTGCAATACAGCTAAAGCAGCAAATCCCCAGTTTACATCGGCGATATTACCTTTATTGATCCATCCATCATTAGCAGCGTTACGTTGCTTTAGAATCCCAGTAGCGGTATCTGCCCACCACATATAAGAATAAGTAGTAGCAGGTGCAGTTGCACCAGAACTAAGACTAGCTAACGCTTGCAGAGATTCGTTAGTTTCCTGTCTGAATAATGAACGCGATACGTTCGCTATGTTAAAGTCTGCTTGTGACATTTAGAAGCCTTTCGCTATGTAATCAAACGTTTTATTTATTTGTACATTGCTTGCATTATAAAACGATATTGTAAACCCATTCACTGATTTGCTGGTAATAGAATAATAATCGCCAGTATTCATATTTTGTACAGATACGCCCACCGCAGGGTTAAAGATAAACGGTTTAGTATAAGTAATCACTTTTGCACTTGTGCCAGAGATAACGTCATCACCAGATTCAATACGATCTGGCACATCTACGGTAGCTTCTGCTGCCTCAACTACAATACTATGATAGATATTATCACTTGTTAATCGTAATTCAAACTGATAAGCACGTGCAGTAACATCGGCAAGTGTTGAATTTTGCCAATCACCAAAAGTAGTGCCATCTGTACTAGCGCGATACCAGATAGATGCGCTCACATCGCTAATATATGCAGAATCTACTAACTCCGTACTATCCATTAAATCATCACTATCCCATAGAGATGTTAAATCTAATGCGCGAGCCTGTACTAATGAACCTAATCGCAATGTTTGAACGCTTAGTAGATCAATTTCACCTAAATAGTATGTACCGCTTGATGCAACGCCACCACCAAAATCTACTAGATCATCACCATCAATTAAGCTATCGCTATCCCATAGTTCGGATGAACTTAATACTAAACCGCCAAACTCGCTGCTGTATTGTGTATTTACCTTAGTTCCAGCCCATGTAGGCTGCCCTACAACGCTTTCCACAAAGTTTAATGCCATTACATTAGCAGCATCAGTAATAATGCTTGTGGCGTTAGTAGATAAGTTACCGCTTGAATCTTTAAACTTAGCAAAATAGATACCTGCTTGCAGTGGCATTGTTATTGCCGTTGCATTACCAGCAGCTTCGCTTACTAGATCCTGTGCCGTATCCCATGTAGCAGATGTATTAGGTGAGAATCTAAAATAAACCTTACCGCCTACGCTTACATCTAGATCGGTAGCCGCATCCCATGTAAACAATCCAATAGTGCCTAATGGTGCAACGTTAAAATTAGTTACATCAAGCGGCGCAATGGTTTTACCTAAAATATCTACTGTAGATACTGCTGCTGTAGATTTTCTACCTAAGTTATCTACTGCTACTACTTTAAATATGTATCTGCCTTCTACTAATGGATAAGCCTCAATAGAATTTCGATCTGTAGTTAATATTGTTTCAGAGTTATTGCCTGTTTGATAGCTTACAGAATAGCTAGTAGCTTGTGGCACTGTATTCCAGCTAATAGTAGCTTTAACGCCTACAACGCCAATACCAGCAAGGTATAAAGATTCTACTACAGTAAGATTTTCTGGCGTTACTGGCTTATTGCCACTAACAACGCTTAACGGTAATGGCTGCAAGATTAAATCTTGCTCAACAGCATTAAATTTATCAGAGCGATATGCAAGAGCAGTAATCTCTACTTCGTTCTTACCAGATTCAGAGATAGATACAACGCGCCACTGCTCTGGCACTAAATCACTAATTGAAATAATCCACATCGCATAAGATTCTGGCGCAGCACTAAAAGCACTTGCTACAGTCATTACGTTGCTAGATCCTGCTGCATTAGTGATAACTCTGCTTTCGACAGTGCCATCTGCTAACCTGCAAGATATTTCGTAGGTTTTACCAGATTCAATAGTGATATTGCTATCTAATGTGATTGCAGTAGTAGTAGCTGATTCAACGCGACCACCTAAACGCTTACCAGAGCGATTTGCATCATTCGTTTCAATAATATCGCCAGCTTGAATAAAAACAGAATCTAAACCTGCTTTAAAGGTAATAGTTTCAGTTTCATTTTGCTCACTGTAAATTAACCATCTACCAATACGGTTAGCTTGACCGCGTGATGTGCAGCCAATAGCCACAATATCAGTTTGTACAATGCCATAACGATTGATTGCATCATTATCAGCAACATATTCAATTTTAGGGCGATAAGAATCCTCTGGATCGTTCCATGTAACAAGTGCAACAGTGTGGCGCACTTTGCCGCTTGATCCAGAATAGCTAAACATTCCATCAATGACGTTAGCAGCACTAAAGATTTGCGTTACGTCTTTTGGTGCATCTTGTGATACAAAAATGCTGCCACTTGACCAATAAACCATTGCTCTAAATATAGATGCAATGTTTGATACTATTTGATAGGCTTGCTCTCTAGTTTGCAAATAGATGTTACAAGTAAATCTAGGCTCTAAGCCACCATATCCATTATCAACTAATACATCGCAATATTGAGCGATAGTATATAAGCCCCATTTATCGATCATTGCGCTATCGATTAGTTCACCTAATCCATATCGATCATTGGTAACAATATCGTAGAAAACCCATGCAGGGTTATCTGTCCATGCGGTAGTAAATGTGCCATCCCATGAACCTGTATATACGCGAGTAAGCGGATTGTAATTTGACGGTATTTTTACTTTAATACCTTTAATTTCATATCCACGCACAGGAATACGGTTAAATTGCTCTGCATCAATTTGAACGCCAATCACAGCAGAGTTAGGATAAGCTAACTTAGCATCAATAATTTCTGTGTAACTATCCCAGAATGTTTTATTCTGCAATGCAGAACTCGTGCTATCAGCAGTTAATCGTTTTAATTTAATATCCCATGTATTGCCAGCAGGTAAATTAATTAGATAAGAACGCTGATATTTAGATGTAGTTTTGCCACTAATAATATCAATAGCATCTGGAAAGTATCCTTCGCCATAAGTAATAGCAACACTGCCATCGCCGCTAGTTTTTAATACCCTAAATTCATATTGATCAGATGGTAAAGTAATATTAAATGTTTTAGTTTGTGGCGCAGGTGAATGATACGAAATACTGTTATACCAGTTAAATCCACCAGTAGAATTCCATCCGCCCATACCATAATAGCCATTACCAGAATTTTGATTATTCGTTGTAAATGGATTGCCACTAAATGCCGTAGCTTCGTAATCTAGCCAAGTGCTATCGCCAACTAAACGATATTGGAATTTGTAGTAAATAGTTTGTGGGCGATAATCGCTTGTAGGTGTCCATGTGACTACAATATTAAATTTATCAGCATCAACAGTATTTTTAGATGGATCACCTACAGCAAAATATTCTGTTTTAAATATTTTACGCAATGGATAAGATACAAAACCACCGCCATCGGTTTGTATATCAAGTGCCATCTGCAATTCAGAACCATTAATATCGCCATTAGTTGTATTCTGTGATGTTAGCTGCGGAATTGATACAGTAACTCGTACAGATGTAGTATTAGGATTGGTAATAGTTCTGGTAACAGGTGAATCGTATTGAACCTCTACGCCTACTGGCGATTCTGATTCTGCACCAGCAAAACCACTAATAGGCGTTTGACTCTGTGTGCCAGTGCGACCTTCAACGGTAACGCCGCTAAAGTTATAAGAGTTATCAGAGTTTTGAAGTGGCGTATCGTCAAAATATACAGATTTCAGTCCATCGACTAAACCTTCGATTTCGCCTTCACTAATAAGATCTAGTACGTTTGCATATTGGCGTGAACGTAAACTATCTGGTGCTTCAACAGCAACACGCGAACTTCCGCCCTTGCCTTTTCCGCCACCGCCGCCAGAACCACGAATATCGCTCATAATTGCGCCACACTTAAACCAGTTGAGATTACTTGACTACCAACGCGCAAACGCCCATAACATAACGGCACTGGATTGCCTTGCCCAGTAGTATTGATTGCGCCAGAGAAAGCATAAGAAGGCAAGTTCTCTGGTCTTTCGCCCATATTCATTTTAGTTTTTGGCGGTGCAAATAGCATCTGTGAAATACCACCTAAGACTAAAGAGAATCCAATAGATCCAGCCATAGATGATAAAGACATAGTTCCGATTAACGGCGTAACAGGTAAGTAAATAGATGCAACGATCAGCGCAGCACCTAAGATAACTTTACCTAAACCACTTTTACCAGCAACGATAGGAATAATTTTAATTGTTTTTGATGTGCCAACATGAAGCGAATCTTTATCTGATCGATTCTCTCTACCAGCGACTACTTTGTAAAAAGCCTGTCCATCTTGGATAATTTGCTCTTTAAAATCGCTAAAGTTAGCACAGAACGCACGAATAACTTCTGCTGGTGTCTTAGCATCAACTCTATGAGTTTTACCGTATTTTTCAGCTAAAAAGCCGTACAGAGTAACAGTTAGCATAAAGATTTGTGCCTTACAATTAATGAAGTAATTTTTCGCCAGTATCCGCCATATACATCACGGCTTGAAGCCTTGCCCATCACATGATGCAAGATAATATTGTCACCTAAATATATGGCGCAATGATTAACCACTGCACTAGCAACTTGCATAAGGATTATATCGTGTTTTTGCAGATTATCCACCTTAATGAATCCTGCATCCTCATAATTTTCTAAATAAAGATTATCGCCACGCATCCACCATTCCTGCTGCCGTTTATAATCTTTAATATCTAAATCAAGTTCTCGCTTGTAATAATCCACAAGCATGGCGTAACAATCAGTAACGCCGTGTACAAATTCTCTACCGATCAATGGTGCTTCGTATCCGCTAGGTTCTGTCCAAGTCCAAGTATTTAGCGGATAGTTTACGATCAAAAAAGGTAGATTATGTTTTTCTATTGCAATTAGATCTGCTTGGCTTGGCTTTGGATTGGTATTAACGTGAGAATGAACTACAGCAAGTATTTCGTACTTGTCTGCAATATCCGCATATTCCTCTGCATCGATAACGAACTCATTCTCGCCTTGAGATACGTTAGTGCATGGAACGTACATATTTTTACGTCTGTGACTAACAATAAAGCCGCATATCTCGCGTTTAGGCGAACTATTAACGTGAGCCTTTACCGCTTCTAATATTTCGTCACTAACCATTATCTAATCAAATTAATCGCTGGAAAACCGCCAAAAGGTAAAGTGCCTTCCCCAAATCTTAACTTGCATGAATCTAATCGCTTGCCACAATCATCTACAGCCGTGTTAGATGTAGGCTGATCGTTTTTATCTGCTACTGCGCCACCAGTGTAGCTGCACTCCGCGCTTCGATACTTCCAGATACATACGTTTTGAATACATTGGCGTTTAGGCAAATACTGTCCATCTAGATCTAGTGCGCTTGCTAGTTCCCACTCAATAAATACTTTATTCTCACTGGCTTTTCTATCGATGTACCAGATTTCATCATCTAACGCAGCATTAGGATCAGCAGATGGATTAACACCGCCATCAAAATTAACCGCATCTAAATATTTTAAGAATGTACGGCGGCGGATGAATTTAACTTTTACTAAATCATCATTAGCGCGAGCAGCAGCACCTAATAACCCATCAATGTTAGCAACGCGTAATGTTGGTCTAGCTTGCTTTGCACTACCGCTACGCTCAAATCCTTCTGCCTCTACTGGATAGCGTGTATATGTAATGCCATTGAATACAACATTAGCACCAAGTTCATTTACGCCATTATGAAAATAATAGTGTTCATCAATGCCAATAGTGTTTAGATCTAATTCAAATAGTTCTACGATGCTACCAGCAGCAGCTTTTTGAATATCGCTAGTGATCGACATTACTCAAATACCTCTGTGAATTGTACTGTTAATGAATCAAACGCATCATTAATCGTATTATTCCACTCACGGCATACCCATAAGCCAGCAGCACCGCTAGGCGGTGTCCAGTTAAATGATGTAATTCCGCCTTCGTTTTCTAAGAAGGCAATCACAGCAGCCATATCTGTAGTGGTTTTAGTAAATGTTAGATTCCATACTCTACGCACTGTATTGATACCGTCTGCGATACGTTGCTCATATCCATCACCGAATGATGCAGTTAATACACGCGGTTTAGTTTGAAGCTGTGCGCCATATACAGGGGTATAAGTAAAAGTATTAGGCATATACGCCCCCTTGTCGTTTTTGATCAATTAAAACTTTAACTACTGCTGCTTCTAACTGTTTAGCAAGTTTAGTAGAATCGCCTTGCTCTGTTTTAGATCCAGATTCAGTAATGCTGATTGATACGTTATTAACTTGTGTACCGCCGCCAATATTGCCAGAAGGCACAATAGTACCAGCAGTTTTAGGAACGAATAATTCCTTACCTTTCTCACCTACGATATAAGGCGAATTAGCCATTACATCACCGCCAACAGCGCGAGCAGGTAAGATTCCAGATAGCCATCCCATGAAACCAGATCCAGTTCCACCAGCAGCCATAGGCGCACTGCCTAGTAAGCCACCGATTCCACCTGCGCCACCAATTGCGCCACTAATAGAATTAACAATCGGATCCATGATGCTGCGCTGAATAACTAAACGCGCCAATTCTTTAAGCATACTTGTAATCATATTGCTAAACGTCATTTCAGCACCAAAAGCAAAATCTACCAGTGCGCGACTAGCATCTCTAGAGAAGCCTTCGATAGCGTTTTTAAGTTCCATAAAGCCATCCTGTGTTTTGCCTAGCAACTCTATACGCTTTTGATAGTTTTCATCCTCACGGCGCAGCGCATCATCTTGAGCAGCACCAATCTCAACGGTATTTTGAATCACTGCAATTTTGCGCTGGTGTTCTAACTCTAACTGTTTAAGTCCACGTTCTTTATCGTTGATAATTAATTTAGCGTTTAGATCCTCGTTCTCTTTCTCTAAATCTTGATAGATATTAGTGTAAGCATCGGATTGTGCTTTAGCATAAGCATCAGTTTCCTCAATTGCACGATTTAAAACGTCTGATTCATTTTCTAAGCCACGATTAAACGCTTCTTGGAAAGCAGTTTGCACTTCTAAACTACGTGCTAGATCTAAATTAGCTTGTGCTAGTTTTCTGTTAGATGTAGTAATTTTATCGTTGTTATCTAGCTTATCTTGTAATACTTGTATGTTTGAGCGTTCGCCATCTGTCAACTCACGGATGCTAGTTAATAACTCACGATTAGCTTTTTCAACTTCTTTAGCTGCTTCTGCTGCCTGTTTAGCTTTACGTGCTGCTTCCTCTTGTTGCTTATGTAGTTTTTCAGTATCAACAACAGCGACAGTTGCACTAAAATTAGGCATAGGGGCTGATTGTGGCGTTACTGATCTCATGCCACCAATACGATTACCGAATGATGTGCCGATTTTTTCCTCAAGCGCAGCCACTCGTTTTAGTCTTTCTTCCTCTCTTACGCCTAATGCACCTTTTTTGCGTAAGTATTCTAGATTCTTTTCATCTAATGCTGCTTGTTGCTCTGCATTGCGAATAGGCTCTTTAGGAACTAATTCTCTGGCTTTAGCCATTGCAGAAGTTAAGCCATTTAAAGATGAAGTAAGCAAATCTGTAATCATGCTTTGCTCACCAAAACCAGCAATAACCAACTTAATCTGTTCCCAGAAGTTTGTCCATGATCCAGATATAGTTTTAATTTGCTCTGCTTGATCTCTAAGTTTGTTATTCAATGCTTCATCACCAAAGGCTTTAAGCAATTGATCTGCTGTAATCTTACCTTCGGCAGCTAAAGCACGTAATTCACCTACTGGAACTTTCATAGATGCTGCCAATGCCCTCATCAAGTTAGGTGCATTTTCAGCCATAGAGTTAAACTCATCGCCGCGTAATGTGCCAGAAGCAAATGCTTGAGATAATTGAAGCATTGCGGATGCAGTTTCGCCAGCACCAGCCCCAGATGCTTTTAATGCTAATGCAACGTTTTCTGTAATTAATCCGATTTGCCTTTGATTAGATCCGCTATCTTTTAACGCATTACTGAAACGTGCGTAAACCATTGCAACAGAAGCAATGCTAGTCTGTGCAATTTTGGCAATATCTTGAGATTTAGTTAAGGCTAGATTAAATTCATCCGTTGAGGATGTAGCCATTTTAAGTTGAGCAATGTATTTAGTTTGCTCATCAGCAATGCCAGCAAAGGCTTTAATGCCTTCGATAGATAGGTATGCTTTTGCTAGTGTGCTAACTGATCCAGCAAGATTAACAGATTGCTTACTTGCTTTTTCTGCTTCTGATCCCATTCCGCCTAATGATGATCCAGCTTTCTTAGCGGATGTGCCTAGTGTGTCTAAATCTTTTGAAGCGGTTTTAACATCGGCTGTATCTACCTTAAAACCTAAATTTAAAATATCTACTGCCATGTTATTTATCCTTTTGCAATTCTTTCATAGCTACTCTGTCAAGTTCACAGATTAAATCTACTTCCCATTCAAGCATTATAACTTTATATAGCTGACAAAAGGCTAGAATCTCTTGAAAGCTAATAGGATTTATTACCATTCCGATAGATCTAGAATTGTGTAGTTTAATAAACCACACCCACAAATAGGCTAATGATTGTGGCATATCTGGAATCCCCCACATATCGCGAGGAACTCCAGCAGATTCATAATGCTCACGGATAGAATGTTTTCCATCCGTACTAAGTTTACTTAATGCAAATTCTGCCTTGCAATACTCTAGCAGTTCGTTTACAAGGCTTTCGTGAAATTTGCTGCGTTATCACTTTCCTCAATGATTGCATCTACCCAATGTGGATTGTTTTCTAAAACTTGTTTTAATAATTCTGGTGTGAACTTTTGCTCTACGTTTTTCCATCCAGTAACACGAATAACAGCACCTTCGATATTCTGTGCGCGTAATTCATCAATAGATTTAGGCGGTAAATCTCTGCCTTTGCGTTTAGCTAAATCTTGCTCACGTTGATATTCTGTAAATATCTTTTTTGACCACTTTTGTACTGGTTCTGAATATCTACCAATCACGGTAAAAATAACGCCAGTATTGCTACCGTCTGTAGCTTTCATCTCAACGTCAAAACCTGCCTCTGATTCTTTAATCGCATCAAACGCAGTAATATCTACTAATTTACTCATGTTATGCCCTTTGTAAAAATGCCCATTTAAGAAGCTATGACAGAGTAGAGGGCGGCTACCTTTTCGCTTGCGCTAGTCATAGCTAAACTGTTAAGCCAATGTAGTATCTTGTACTTGGATAGTTGTTTTTTGAACGCCTACGCCAGAACCAACATACTCTAAAGCTACGCCACTGAATGACAAGATAATGACGTTTTCACCATCGTTAGTGCTTGCGCTGCCAATCTTAACGCGTGGCAAGTGGATAGAGAAAGCCTCTGTGTTATCAGCACTATTTAATACATAAGTGATACTGATTTCAGATTCATCATCAAAGTAATTTAGAACTGTCTTATCTTGGAAAATTGCAGATCCATCAATAGTAACAGCCACTTTACCGCGTGATTTAGCACCGATTGAGTTAGAACCGATTACTGGCGTTTGTTGAATGTTATTAGATAATGTAATGTTCAAGCCAGTTACTACGCCGCTTGCTACGCCATTAATAAACAACTTGCCATCTGGTGCAGAGTAAATGCCTTCACCGCTAATAGCTGTAGGTGATGTGAAATACGCTGTATCTGTAGCTGGTTCTGCATCTTTACCTAAGAAGCCGAAATCGATAGTAGCCATTGCATTAGGCTGTAATGCAACAGTCATTGTATCAACTTGCTCACCTAAGAAAGTACGGCTAACGCCAGTATCTTGATAGTATTCCTCGAAAGTAAAGCTATCATCTGTGTGGTTAGTTAATGGTGTGTAAGTTTTCTTACCTTTTTCCAATACTGTTACTGTATCGCCAGCAGCTTCGATTGTACGTGTTTGACCTGCTAAAGCAGATACAGTTAAAGCTGTAGTTGTCATAGAAGTAATTACAAATAAACCGTTATTACCAGCATCAGTAAAGCCGCTTACGCTGATTACAGAGCCTACAGTGAAGCCATCAGCAACGAATGAACCTGTAGAACGCGCAATTGTAGTTGCTGTAGATGATAATACGATCAATGCGCCAGTAGTTGCACCAGTATCAAAATCTTTACGTACAGCAGCTTGGATAAATTCCTCATAAGCATTACCAGATAACTCACCAGATAATGATCCAGTTGATCGGCGTGTGCCATGACGCATATCGCGCATTTGTTGAGATGGTAAAATCTCGTTAGAGTTGTAAGTATCTTTTTCTAACTGGAATGAACCAGTTACACGGCGATAATAATTTGCACCAGAAGCAGATGCTTTAGTACCCCATGTAGATTCTTTTTTAGCAATTAATAGCTTATTAATACCTTGAGCAGATGCCATTTTAGTTTCCTTTCATGTTAAGCCCGTAAAGGGCGGTAAATTGCCTTTTACGGCTTATTACGATTGTACTTCTGCGTAATAACTTATTGTAATTGGAACGACATACCTATCATCCAATTGTACAGCACTTGCGATAGAAGGTGTGCGATCAACTACAACAGTTAATCCATCCTCTACCATAGCCAAACCGCGTTTAAAAAGAGCCTTAATGGCTTCTGCTTTTACTTGTGCAGCGTTTCGACCTATATCTAACGGATAAAACAAAATCACTTCAAACAATCCAACTTCACGATAGTAGCTATCACCGATAGTAGGATTGTCTGGCTGTGCAGGTAGTATTCTTACACGTTGGTAAGCCGTACCAGTAACAGGCGTAAATTGTACGTTCTCATAAGCAGTAGGAAAGTTAGTTTCCAAAGTGTTTAACTTTTTCTCGAACGCTGCGCTAATTTTAACAATACTCATTTAATCGCCTTTTTACCTATGCTATCAAAAGCACCTTGCACTTCTTTAAATGTAATACGGATAAATCCATGTGGTGCTTGCATCGAATAACCATTAATTGTTTTAGCACCGTTTCCATATAATCCGAACTCTAGCTTTTGCACATACGGCAAATTATTAGTAATCCAGATAGTATCACCTAACTTAAACTTAGATAACGATGCAATAGCCCTAGAATTGCTGCTGCTGCCACCTTTATCGGCAGGATGATTAGCAGTATCAATAGAGTTAATGCCAACGTTCCAATTACCGCGCAATCTGCCTGTGTCTACAGGGCTTTTTAATACTACGCGTGTTTCAAGTTCTAATGCGATTGCTCTGGCTACTTGTGATGCGTTATCTTTTGCTTTGTCCAGTATTTTTGACAAATCAAAGTTAAGAGTTGCAACATCCGCCGTAATCATTTTCTTACTTGTAATTCATAAAGCACATTGATTGCAGCAGGTTCTAATGCCTTCACAGCTACAATATTGTAGATAGCATTGTTGATAGTAATCTTATCAGTGGCTTTAGGTTCGATGCTGATCTGAATAAATACTTGTTGATCGCCTTGTTGAATCACGCTATCAGCAACAGATGAACTGCCATCGCCATAAGGCAAGATAACACCATAATCAGTATATGTTTGAGTTGAATTGGTAACTGCGCCAGTTGTAGGATCGTACACGCCAGATACATTGCGCGTAATAGTCATTAATTGACCGAATCCCTTTAATAAACGTCTGGCTGTAGCCTTTAGTGGATTGTAATCCATTATGTACGCACCACTTGGCGTGATACCCCAGATGTGCTGCTTAAAAACACAGCAATCATATTATCAATCGCACGGTATTTAGTGTAAGGCACTTGTGTATTATCGTATTCAACTTCTAAAACGCCGACTTTCTCGCGTTTAGTTACACGGGTAATATCTGGTGCTAATTCTGTAGTGCTTGCTTTGTATGCTAATTCAGCACAAGCATTTTTAATCTCTCTTGGCACTTCATCATTAGGATAAAAGCTAAATTGATTAAGAAAGGTAAAATCTGCTCTTGGCACTTCATCACGTGGAAAGCTAAGTGCTTGATCCTCTGTGTGACGATAACCTAAGAAGCGTAGGCGATATACTTGCTCAATGTAATCAGTAGCCTTGCGTAACGCTATCTCTTTATTAGATTGTGTTAGTGCAGCCCATGACGTATAGCCGCGATTGCTACAATAAGTATCAGTATCAGCAACGCTGATATAACTTTCAGCATTAACTAATCCTGTGCCATCCTCAACTATTAGAGCCATATATTTATCCTTTGTATTTCAGTACCACCAGCAGAAAGCCCTACTAGAAGGCTTTCCACTTGTGTCACTAGCTTATGACTAGCCTAACAATACAGCAGCGAACTCTGGCTTCCAAAGTTTAGTACCCCATGCTACAGATACGTTAAACATTGCTTTTTGGAATCCTTTGTATGCGCGAACTTCAAATACCAAGCCGCTATATGGATCTTGGATTGTCATTGCATCAACAGCAGCATCACCACCGTTAGGCATTGCAGGTGCGCGTACAGCTAATTCCAACGCATTGCGATGGAATACAACGTTACGAGTAGATGCGCCTACTACAGTGATAGCAGCATTATCAGCAACAGCTTTACGCAAGCCAGTAGCAGCCAATGTAACAACGTTTGCAGCAAGAGCAGAAGCTACTACGTACTTGTTAGTATCGCCAGCGAAAGTGATAATATCACCAGCCAAGATAGTACCAGTACCGCCATCTACAGTAATTGCAGTAGCACCAATGCCATAACCGCCAGAGTTGTTTACTAGGTAAGATGCACCTGTACCAACAGCAGGAGTTTGAATACCAGCAGATTCTTTCAACATAATGCCTTGCAAATCAAGCAATACGCCGTTACGTAGCAACTCTGTAGAGCCGTTTTCGTTAGCTTTTTGCAATTGAGCAAGGTTACGTAATTTAGCACCAGCAGCAGTATCTAACACCATTGAAACATCATTCATAGGTGCGCCGTTATCTACCAAGATTTTACGGAGTTCTGCGATTTCAGCAAAAGATGAACCGAATGGAGTTGTACCAGCAGTACCGTAAGCACGTGAAGCACCTAAGTATGCAGAAGTAGCTAAATCCACTTCAATTTCATTAGTTAAAGTACGCATAGCTTGGCGGATTTGATCACCGTAAATAGTTTCAAAACCAGCACCGTTATTAACGTGGCGAATATCCTCACCAGTCCACGGAATTTGTACGCCGCGTGATTTAGTGATTGATAGTGTTTTGCTATCTACTGTTTGATCAGTACCTTCTGGGATAGTCATAGAAGGTGCATTATCTACAGCAGTAGCAGCACGTGTGAAGTGTGAGCGAACTGTGTCATTTAAAGCAACACGCTCAGAAGCATCACCGTTAATAGTTGAAGCTGAAATAACACCAGTAAGTTCACGACCTACTACGTCGGCTGCTTTATATAGATCAGCAGCTAAATCGGTTAATACGTTAGCCATTTTATTTTCCTTTAAAGTTAATCAACTACTTTAAAGCCTTCTTTTGCTAGATTTGCACGTTCAACGTGTGATTTAGCTTCAAAATCGGCTCTAGTAATAGTTTTGTTTTGAGAATTACTATTCCCACCTTGTGCGCCGCCGCCAGAATTATTATCAGCAGCTACAAAATGCTTTCCAGCATCACTTGTAGCCCACTCTTTAATAAACTCGCCTAACGCTTTATCACCAATCACGGCTTGATACTGTCCATTCTCGGCTTTAATTGTGGCTTGCATTTTCAGCAATGCCTTAGCAGCATCCATGAGTTCTGGTTTAACTTTAGATTTAGCCAGTGAATCTGTAAGGTTAGCTTCAAGTAAGTATGTAGTGAGCGCATTATCTTTTTCTTTTGTGAGATTAGATAAACGTTCGATCTCTTTCTTACTATGCTTGCCTTCATTCTCTAACTTACTAGATAGATCTGCGACTTGTTGCTGCAAATTAGCGTACTCATCTGGATCAATTTCAGCACCTTTAGCTTTAGCTTTCGCTTTAAATAAATCTGCCTTTAATCCTTTATTACTTTCCTCTAGTGCATCAAACTTGCCTAACAGTTCATCTAGTTTATCTTGCGTTAATTCCTCTAACTTGATACTCATTTTATACCCCTTCCAGCACTGCTGGTAATTTGAGCCACAGGCTCACTTCCGCGTAGCACAGCTACAAAACAAAACTCATAAGCACTGCTCATAAGTTTCAACTACAGCAAAACGCTAGTATCGGTAGATTCTTTTTCGTAAAGTTCTACGCCAGTTTTTACAGCGTTTAAAATCATATCTATATCTGGATCTGGCAAACATTCAAAGTTAGGCTCATATCCAAACATATCAAAATATTGTTTTACAGCATTATTATATGCTATTTGTGCTTCCGTTGTATCTGTCTTAATACCTAAATTTATATTATTCACTTAGTATGCTCTTATAAAGTTTGCCCGTATCTGGGTAGAATGTATCTACTACTGTATGCCAGAATGTATTATCAGATCCGTATAGTGCAGTGAGATTCGCAAACACTTCCGTATTAGCGTTCTCTGGTGCTGATCTATAGTAAGAGTTTTTATGCCCACCATTACCGTAAGATCCGAATCCTAATAGTTTATTCCGTGAAGCAGATCCAACTAAATCAGAAAACTTACCTACATTACCTTTTCTAAATATCTGGTGATTTGTCCACCCATCGCCATTGATTGCTACCATAAACTTAGCAGCATCTTTAGTTTTAAGCGCATCAAGCAATAATGCTTTTCTATATTTAGTATCTAACTCTGTAGCGATGTATGTGGTTTCATCATTAAAGAACTTATCCACAGAATTAAGATCAATGCCAATATCTTTAGCTTTGCTTGCTACTAGCTTATCTGCCTCAATTGCATCTAACTTAACAAACTGCTCTCTAAAATCATCCATGCTTTGCTTACGCGCTGCGTTAAACGCTGTCTGTTTAGCACTCTTTCTAGCAAATCCAGCATTAGCTAAAACAATTTCAGTTTCGGCTTTTAATACATCGTCAAAATCTTTAGCACTACTTCTAAATCCAAAAGGCGTGTTACTTAGCATATTATCTAAGAAGTGACCATATTCATGCCGCCACGTTCCCTGTGTTTTTAGATCAATTGTATCTGGGTTCTTAATGAACTTATTGCGAGCATTGTAATGTGCGCCGCCGCTACTGATCTGCACTTCTTGAAGCTGATCGTCATATTTAATAATAGCATTTTTAATATAGTTCGGCGATGCACCGAAACTATCATCATGCAACTTAGCCCATTTAGTATTAGGATTCCACGTTTTAGTAGGTGCTGCCACTGCTGGTGTTGATTCAGCTAATAGCTTGCCATTCCTTTGCTCTAATTCTTTTAGCGTGTAAACGTGACCAGATGGCGATACAAATTTGTCTAATGTTAGCTTACCTTTGTTAAACAGTAGGGCTTTCTCTTTACCGAGAACCGTAATCTGTCTTTCTAGGCTCTGCTTAGATAGCCACTCTTGATAATTCATCTTAGCTGGAACTTGACCATCTAAACTAGCACGGGTGCTTTCTGGCAGTTCAACATCTAGCCCCAGCTCTTTAAATGATTTAAGCACAGGCACGTAACGACTTCTGCATCTAAAGTGCGCTGGAATCGCTGGTTTTTTATCGCCAATTTTATAGAAGTTACCATCACGACTAGCGCAAAGTTCTGTAGTGCGCGTATCTAGCGTTGCTGTATATCGGTAGCCCTTAATAATATCGCTATTGGCTTCATATACTTTTTGCTGCGCCATGTTTGCTGTATGTGCCACAGCAGTAATCACAACAGATTCAGCATTGGATCGTGTGATGTTTAAAATACCGTCATTGTATTTAAGTGCAGCAGTACCGCGTATCTTTTTGACTATCTCGTTAGTTGTCTGGCTTTCGATTACGCCCATACGCACAGCATCACGGATTAACGTGGCTTTACCTTCCTCTAGTCCAGTTAAGAACTCTTTAAGCAGCTTGCCTTGAAACGGCGTATCCATTGCTGCTGCGTAAACGGTTTCTGGTGCGATTGGTAATACTGGTGCAGGTTGAACGCTTTTAATTAGCTTCTGCTGATAATCTACCTCGCTTGCAGAAAAGCCTTTTAACTCTTGATCTAAAGTTTTTGATACTTCTGCATAGGCTTGAGAATTAATCTTTCTCACAGATTGCAGCAATTGATCTATCCGTGAGATTTTGAACGCGTTAGGATTGATACGATCAAGTTCTCTAGATAGTTGAGAAAATAGATTTACATCCGACTTATTAAGTATAGCGATAATCTTTTTTGTTACATCATTGCTATAACCTAATGTATCGATGGCGTGTGCCACCTCTTTATTTAGAAGTTTATCGTTAGCCGTAGGCATTTTAGGTTAGTGATCCAGATGTAGTAACGTAAGTATTAGTGCCATTGTCATAGTAGCTGATCAAATAAGTGCCAGCAGCCGATATAGTAGATAGGAACGTAGCATTACATTTAGTGCTAGATGCTTTGCTAATTGCGTATCCGCCACTATTAACTAAAAGCACGTAACCAGATTGTCCAGATACGTGGTTAGTAAATGTTAGTGTGCCAGCACCAGTAGGCGTACATTCAAAGTTATTAGTAGCCGATAGATCAAAAGATAAATCGTTATCAGCAGTAACACCGCCTTGTACAGCAGCAATCTTATCGCCAGCCTGTAACTCTTGCACAGATGTGCCATTTAAAACTAATGGATAGCGATTAGCCATTTCTTATTCCTTAAACAATCGATACATTGATAGTTGAACCGCCACGATTCAGAACTGCCAAATATCCTAATGCGATTGAAACAGATGATACAGTTCCAGCGCGTACTGTGATTGGCAATGTTTTCTGCACATATCCAATCTCTACGACTTCTGGTGTGCCTTGATCTTTAACTGTAAACAGTTTTCCGTCATAAGTATTAAGCGCGATTTCGCCAACACCCACATCGGATGTAGTAGGAACTCTGCCTGTAACGTTAGTACGTTTAAATTTAACACTTGGCATTAGAACGTACCGAGATCAACATCGCCTACAGCTAAAGTAACAAATCCGTTACCAGCATCTTTTGTCCACGCCATGCTTGTGTTCATTCTGATTACGCCATTCGTGCCATCTGTACCCCAGATATAACCAGCAGTACCACCAGATACAACGGCTACTTTTTCATCCGTATCGCTTTCTGGGATGTTTAACGCTGTCTTAAAGTTAGCAAAAGTAATTTTCTTTTCTTTTTGACCAGATGCTTCACTAGCATCGTGCATCAAAATCAAATCATCAGCACCGCTAACGCTTGCTAACGTTTGCAAATCATCAATTGCTGGAACTACTGGCAGCTTAGTAGTTGCATCCGTAGCTACGTGCAGCGTACCGCGATCAGTAGTAACGAAAGCCTCACCAGCGAGCATACCGCTAGTAGGTAAGTTAGCTTTTAAGCCGCGTTTAAGTTGTATTCTAGACATATCTCAATCCTTAATTAAAAGTACCACCATCAATAGAATAGATGGCAGCTTGTTGCGTTTTGTTAATCCATTGTATGCCATCATAAACTAATAAATCGTCACTTGCTAATTCTGTGAAATCTACATCTGTTAATGCAGCAAGTGTGCTAGATCCGCTACCACCTGTATTGTTTTTCCATAACCCTGTAGCTGCATCATATACAAGCGTTTGTCCATTAGTAGGCGATGTAATAGATACGTTATGTAATTCCTCTAACTCGTATCCGTTTTGAATGTTTACTTCGATTGCGCCTTGATTTTGATGGCTGCGAGTAACAATACCAACATATACAAGATGTGCAGGGGCGTATTGTTTAACGCTTGTAAATGCACCAGCAATAGTAGAACTTAAATATAACTGTGCGCCTTCTGTAAATGCGCTAGTGTCCAGTCCAGTAATTGATCCAAATACTGTTACATAACCATTTTGGTTAGTAATAATATCATTCGTAATAATGCCTAGTGTTTGTGCAGATGTAGCATCACCAGTTGCAATAGCTTTTGTGACAGTGGCTTTATTGCCAGATGCGCCGTTAATATATACAACAGTGCCTTTTAATAAAGTTGATCCAGTTTCATTACGAACCTGTTTTACAATGTTTGATGCTGGTGAATCTTGAGATACGGTAATATCAATGTTTTGACCATCTTGTGTGATGATCATGCTGCCATCTGTGCAAGTTACTGTTTGAATACCAGATGCGCCACCTAAAAAACGACTACCTAAACCAGCGCGACCTTCTAAATCTACGAATTTACCCCATTTACCATTAGGTAACTCGAAACGTAGGCTTGTGCCTTTCCATTCGTGTTTAGGCACATCACCAGTATCGCCTTTATCGCCCTTGATAGATAAGCCATCTACGCCATTGCGACCATCAACACCATCACGCCCGTTAGTACCATCGATACCATCTCTACCATTTTTACCATCCTTTCCATCTTTACCATCAATGCCATCTGCGCCGCGTTCACCTCTATCGCCTTTATCGCCTTTAGCACCGTCTTTACCGTCTATTCCGTCTTTACCGTCTTTTCCATCCTTACCATCTTTTCCAGCAGCACCGCTCTCGCCCTTGTCCCCTTTATCGCCTTTGATGGCTTCTGGAATAACAATTGCATCGACTTTATCTTTAAGTTTCGCTAATGCTTCCGCTAATAGCGCGACTAATTCACTCATAAGCCTAATCTTGTCCTAAGTTGAGATAACACGCCAGAATCATTATTAGATTGATCTGGTGCAGCAGATGTATCCATGCCATTCATGGAATCGATGTTATCGCCTTCTAAGTTAAGTTTGTAATCGTCAAAAGTAGTAGATTCGCGGATAATCTCGCCGCGTTTCAATGCGTGGAATAATTCCTCTTGTGGAATACCACCTGCTTGCCATGCCTTCATCAAGCTATCTAACTCTTGCGGTGTCATTGCCACAGGAATGAAATCAGTATTTAGATCTAATTCTAGCTGCTCATCTGGAACGTTTACGCCGTACCATGCAGCCATAAAACGTAGGATCGCTTCAAAGTTCTCACCAGCAAGATTAACCAGTGCAGCAAGTACGCTAGTTTCGCCTGTGATTTTCATCTCTAGCGTAGCAGCAGATTCAACACCTGCTTTTTCTGGTGCAAGCATACGCGCACCGATAGCAGCCATCTGCCCTTCTTTTAGTTTAAGGTTTTCTACTAATGCGCCTAATCCTTGACCTGTGAACTCTAAGAAGCCCCATTTAGCACTTGGATCACTTGATACCATCGCTGTAGATGAACCGATAGCAACTTTCTCGTTCTCATCAAACACAAATCCAGCCAATACAGGCGTAGGCAAGCCAGCAAAGTGGCAGCCGCGCTCATAATCAGCACTAACGCGATAATGCGCTAGGTTTAGATCAGCTAGATCTAGAATAGGCGGATCTTGTAAATCTAGGCTATTAGTCTTAGCACCAAAAGCCCAAAACGGAATAAATGGAATAGGATTGCCATTCATTAGCGGAATAATATCTGCGCCTTCTTGATACCAATCGCCTTTATCGTTCTTGCGGTAGATTTGCTGGATGTATCCTATGCCTTCGACAAGCAATAAAGCACGAATCTGTTCTTTAGTGACAAACTCGAAAGGATTCTTTTTAATCGTGTAGGTTTCAGCAAGTTTAATCATCACTGGCTGCACTACGTTGTTTACACGCTCTAAACTCCAGTCCAAGATTGATTCTGCTGGATAATATGTAGTGTAAGGGCGTAGATTACGCGCTGCTGCTTGCGCTGCGCTTTCTGGTGCTGTAGTTACGCTAGGATATTCAACTAAGATACCAGCGCGACCAACTTGGATAAGATCATAGATAGTACGCATTGCCACTATCTCTAATGAGTTACCAGATAGATCAATATCATTAACGATTGGCTTCATTGCATCTGGATAAATAACTTTAGGCTCTTTACGGAATACCATGCCTACTAAACCTTCTAAGGTTCTGCCACAAGCATTAAAGTAAGTGGCGCGTAGTTTGTAGTTGTTGTAATCGTTATCTGTTTGCTCTGATAAACGTGGTAAGAATTTTTCACCTGCTTTATGTACTGCTGATTGACCTTCACACGCAGATCTAGTTTTTAACCATTTTTCAGCAAAGTTAGCATACGCACTATGTTTTGAATCATTCATATTAAATACCACTCATTCTAATGTGTTGAATTGTCCTAGCACGTATCGGGTATCGATACGCTATACAGTAACCCGTAGCATCTAACACGTGATCGAAACCAGCAGATTTATCTGGATCGCCATTTTTGTCGTATGCTTGCCTCTCTAAAGATTCTACCAGTTCTGGGCAAGTATCTGGGTTTACTCGATACTTACGCTCACCGATCAATTTATTCATAGCTAAAATCCTGTCTTTCACGGCAGGATTAGCAGGATTAACCATTATATTAAATCCAGCCTGTTTTAGTAACGCTATATCGCTCTCACTGGCATTTTGTGATTTACGATTGTTACCGCTTGCATCTGGATAAATAAAAATCTTGTGACTATTATATCTGCTTTTGATCGCTTGTATCATAGAAGGCGTATCAAAAATACCAGTTAATTCATTAACAGCGTGAGGATTATCATTTCGCAGCACATGAATAACCGCAGCCATTTTAGTAACGTTGAAGTCTAAACCAATATGTAGAGCCTCGCCATCAATGATTACTTGATCAGAAGCGTTAAGTACGCGATCAAATTCAGCATACACGCTACCAGCAGTAAGATTGACAAACTCGCCATCTAGATAGGCAGATAGCAGCGCAGTAGGGTAACTATTCTGTAGGTTCTCTATATAGCCACTTGGCAAGTTATGAGAGTTATCTAGTGTTTTGGCTTTGAATAGTTTATATCCAGCAGCAGGATTCTTTACCCATCGATCATAAACAAATCTAAATCCCTCTGGCGTTGTTACTACGCCTACAGTGTTAGGCATACTGCACTTTTGGCGATTACGTGCGATAACTTTATTCCACACGTCACGCGCTTTATCTATCTTGAGGGTATCCAATTCATCTAATAGGCTATGCGCCACTTCGTAACCGACAATGCGCTCTGGATTTTCCATAGTGCGGAATATAATCCTGCCAGCGTTCTCAAACTCGATAGATGAACTTTTCTTATTAATCTTGTATGCCCAGCCTTTGCGTTCGCATAGTTCTGGAAAACGTCTAAAGGCAATATCCTCTACAAGAGGGTAAGTAGGTAAGTAGTACGCAACATCACACTGCTTAAATGCTGCCTTTAATGCCATGATCCTAGCGATACCTGCTGCGGTCTTACCGCTACCAAATCCACCTACGAAAGCTGGAAACGGTTCTCTAGAAGTTGCAAAGGCTCTCTGTACTTCACTTAATGGCATTAAACAAACTCATCAGATGATACGTTAGGTATCTCTCTTGTATTAACGTCTGCTTGAATTTCTTGCTTATCAGAATAGCCATGCTTAGTAAGAATTAACTTAGCAATTGTAGGATTTAAAAGGCTTGCAAGTGATCCATTGATCAATCGATTTTCTTGTAAAGATAGAATTCCCTCTAAAATGTCCGAAAATTCCTCATTTTTACTAGCGTAGTCATAGATTGTGCTGCGCCTTTTGCCAGTGTAGCAAGCTAATCCAGCCACACTAGGAATTACATCGCCGACAATTTGCCATTCGCCTAATAGATACTGTTTAGCCTTTTCAAGCGTATCGATCAGTTCGTTCGGTCTGCCTACAGGATTCTTTTCACTCATTATTTTTTCTTAGCTTTCTTTTTTGCTTCTGCTGCAATAGATAAAGCAATTGCTACAGATTGCGCTGGTGATTTACCAGCTTCGATTTCGGTCTTAATGTTTTTATGGATTGTTTTAGGGCTGTAGCCTTTTTTGAGTGGCATATTACATCCTTCATAGAATTTAGGTGCTTTGCATAGCTATCAGTAGCACGGACTGTAAGCGATCCACGTCTGGGGCTTATAAACAGGCGTTACCCATTTACGCTATTCCATTAATCATTCCGCTAAGATTGATTAATGAATGGTTTAACTTAACATATTTATACAAATTACACAATATCAAATTTAAACGTTTTAATCTTTCCGCCGCTATAACAATCGCGCTTGATTGCTTGCTTGATTGCATCTACAGCAGTGTAACCTAAATCCATTGCTGCTAAAGCAAAGTTACTGCCAGAGCCGATAGAGTAATGGCGTTCTGGGTTTAGCTTCTGCTTCCAGAATCCGTCATTAATACATACCGAGATCAAATACAAATTACCAGAATCATATACAAAGGCTGCCGAATCATTCGTTTTAGTTGGTTCTGCGCCAAAATAACAATCCATTAGATTATCAAATTCGCAAATAGATCCACTTAGAAAAAAGAATACATTACTGCGCTTGTACTTCTTATCAAAATCATCATCTGTAATTAAACCGCCAGAAGTGCTTAAAGAATCATAAGCTATAACACCATCTTTATACGCTATTGTTGTCATTTAGTAGATCCAGTGTTTTATTTAATAGTTCTACCTCAGTATAACCTATTGCAGCTTCAAACGCTTTTTTACCAGCGTGTACTGCAACTCCGTAAGTTCCGCCCCTATGATGAGGATAGCACAAAGGTATGACTAAACTGTAATGGCTTTTTTTGCCCATTGCAGCATGACCAGATTTAATATGATGAATCTCTGCTGGGCTGTATCCGTAACCAGTAAGATTACAAGCTATGCAGCCTAATCTTGCTACACGATCATAATGATTGCGTTCATCTTTACTCATTGCCATATTGTAGCCCGCCATTGATCGAACTCTGTCCATACGGGTGATAGTTCGTTATATGTTTTTTTTGCAATGCCATAAGGTGCTGTGACAGTAGCCCATATTTTGCTATCTCTAATCAAATACTGTGCGCCAATCTCAATAAGCGGCTTATTGCGTAATGGATGCTCATAAGGTAAATCAGCTAATAGCATTTTTATCCTTTAATATTAATTCTTAAATTCTTTAAATTGACGTTTTACAAAATTTAATGCGTTTTTGGCATCACATAATTTATCAAATCTACAAGCCGCATAAATCCATTCATCATCCGACCACCAATGTTTCCAATTACGAGTACTCAAATAAGATTTAAAAAACCATCCTTTTTTTAAAACTCCATAAGTGTTGTCTGGAAATTGAATTACTTGATACTTAGCCATGATTTTTATCCTTTAATGCTTGTTCAACTTGAAAAATTACAGAAATCACATCATTATCTAAATCCAATGTTTTTATCTCATCATCCGTTAATCCTTGCCACGGCTGTTCTAGTGCTGCTTTAAATACACTATCCCTAGCAATGCGTTCGTCTATTGTTTCTTTCCAATCTCTTGTTAATGGTTTTTTAAAATAATCTACTGCTTGACGCAATACATCAATGACCGCAGGTGATTTTGCTGAACCTTTTATTCCATTCATTGCAATTTCTAATTCAATCAACAATTGAGTAGTATCATCATCTTCATTAAATCTAATCCATCTGCCTTGCATTAAGTCATCAGGCTCTTGCGCTGGCTGTTCTAGTGCTTCTTTTGATAACGCATGAATTTCGACATTAGTAATAGTGCATCGTGATACAGGCACATCATTACCACTTGTCATTTTTTCTAGTACTAATTTACCAATCGCCATCTTTAATGCTTCTTGTGTTTGCTTATTCATAGCAACGCCTCGCCAAATTTATCAAGCATCTCGTCAAAAGTTAATTTTGGCTCTGTAATTTCAACTGTATTTTGCGCTGGATAATCAAAAAATCTGATTGCATTGCCTTCATCATCAAGTAACGCATAACGTTTTTTATAAGTCATTTTCAAAACTCCATCCTAATTCGGTAGCCGCCCAAGCCTCTATCTTAGTTTGATACTCTGCCATTCGCTCTGTATTTAGTTTTGTTGTTGATTCAAACGTAATTACCTGTTCGCCGTTTATCTCTCTTACAGTTTTTAAGAATTTATTACGCATATATTCGTGAATAGAATTTTGATCCTCACCTATCCAGTTACCTATGCTGGTATATAAAGCCCATAATCTAGCGTTTTGCTCAAGTGATCTGGTGCTTTTTTGCTCTGATACTTTTACGATCCAATTAATATCAAAATCTAATTCATTTAGTTTAGCTACTAGATACGGTAGATTTTGCTTTGACAAGTTCCAAGTGATATTTTTTTGCTTCATTTACATTACCGAACTTTCCTAAATGTGTACTGGGTAATTCCCATAACTCATATATCCACACATCACGTACTAATGCTTTAGATATTGAGTAGCCATTAGTTTTAATGGCGTATTTACCCCACTTTTCCCAATTAACCTGCAAACGTTCTTACCAGTTCTGCAATCGCATCTGGTATTTTGTGTTTGCCAGATTCGTATTTTGCGATCATGTCACGTGTACGATTTAAGCGTATAGCCAATTGAGTTTGAGTAAGTTCCAGCTTATGACGTAATTCTTTAAATTCGATATGATTCATATTGATTGAAAGCCCCTTAGATAGTTAATTATACACCAGAACTACGGATATTTAGTTCTGCAAGCATCTTATTTAGCCTAGATCTGTTACGTTCTTTTTCCTCTGGGCTAAACTTTCTGCCAATCATTACAGGAATCTTACGATCCTGCTGCGCTCTGCAAATCTCAATAATATCTGCTGGAACTGGCATACGTTTATTTGAATCAGTCCATTTATCAAAAGCGTAACTCACTTCTGTAATTTCATATTTAATTAGCTTATGAAACCA
>JACCDW010913705.1_pt1 | contig 32228 bp, 28 predicted proteins | sample 7449781 | NCBI WGS metagenome assembly JACCDW01 (sample SAMN15323449, study PRJNA562643) | freshwater metagenome | isolation source: river surface water | place: USA:Blue River Watershed | collected 2017-08-18
CTGCCTTCGATCTCATCGAGCAGTCCTGAGGGGTGGCTAATTTTTTTGATATACAATCCTTTTTTTCCTGAAAGCCCAGGTGGCGGAATTGGTAGACGCACTAGTTTCAGGTACTAGCGAGTAACTTCGTGGGGGTTCGAGTCCCTTCCTGGGCACCAAGTTTAAACAAAGCTGCACGTGATGCGGCTTTTTTTATGCGCATCATTTGCAAATTCACAGTCCAAGAGGCGTCACACATGCTTTTCAAGGGCGATTGCAAATCAAATGGGCACCGCGATCAGGTCGTGACCTTCAACGCCCACAATCCGTGCGCGCGTGAATTCACCCACCTTGTAGGTTTTGCTGATCTTTTCTGGCGGTAACAAACGTACCAGGCCGTCAATCTCTGGCGCATCCGCATAGGAGCGGCCAATGCCACCCTTTTTGCCCATGGCCGAGGCAGAATCAACCAAGACTTGCATGGTGGCACCCACGCGTTCATGTAAACGCTGGATGGATACCTCTTCGGCCACAGCCATGAAACGTGAACGGCGCTCTTCGCGCACGGCCTCAGGCAGCATGCCTGGCAAGTCATTGGCAGTGGCACCTTTGACAGGGCTGTAGGCAAAACAACCGGCACGGTCAATTTGTGCATCTCGCACAAAGTTGAGCAAGTGTTCAAACTCTTCTTCTGTTTCGCCAGGGAATCCTGCAATGAAGGTGCTGCGGATGACCAGTTGAGGACAAATTTCCCGCCACTTTTGAATGCGCTCTAAATTCTTCTCGCCGCTGGCGGGACGCTTCATACGCTTGAGCACATCGGGGTGGCTGTGCTGCAATGGCACATCCAAATACGGCAAGACCAAGCCGGTGGCCATGAGCGGCAAGATGTCGTCGACGCTGGGGTATGGGTACACATAGTGCAAGCGAACCCAAGCGCCATGCTTTTGCGCCATTTCACCCAGTGTCTGAACCAATTCCAACATGCGCGTTTTGATGGGACGACCTTCCCAAAAACCCATGCGATATTGGGTATCCACGCCATAGGCAGACGTGTCTTGGCTGATCACCAACAACTCTTTGACGCCGCCTTCAAACAAAGCTTGCGCTTCTTTCAAGACATCGCCAATGGGACGTGAGACGAGATCGCCACGCATCGAGGGAATGATGCAGAAGGTGCAGCGGTGATTACAGCCTTCACTGATTTTCAAATAAGCATAGTGACGGGGTGTGAGTTTGAGGCCTGCTTCGCCAAAGGCATTGGGCACCAAATCCAGGAAGGGATCGTGCGGCTTGGGCAAATGCGCATGGACGGCATCCATCACCTCTTGGGTGGCGTGAGGTCCTGTGACTGCCAGCACACTGGGGTGCATGGCGCGCACCATGTTGCCACCGCCTTCTGCTTCCTTGGCACCCAGGCAACCGGTCACAATGACTTTGCCATTGACGTTCAAGGCTTCTGAAATGGTGTCCAGACTTTCCTTCACAGCATCGTCAATGAAGCCGCAAGTGTTGACGATCACCAGATCGGCACCTTCGAAAGTTTTGGAAGTTTGATAACCCTCAGCACTGAGCTGCGTCAGGATCAGCTCTGAGTCCGTCAGCGCCTTGGGACAGCCTAGGCTGACAAAGCCTACTTTAGGGGCGGCCGATGAGGTGGTTTCAGTAGCGGCGCCTTGGCCGGTGCTTGCAATTTCGTTCATGGGGCTATTGTCCCAGTAAATCGATCGCCTCAGACGGCCCTGGGTTCACAGTTTCAGGGCTTCAGACCCAAAGCAGAGAAGAATTGAGCGGTTTGCTTTTGCATCTGCTCTTGCATTTGGCTCACGATGTTGGTCGACTGATGGCCCATTTTTGATTGCATTTGCATCAAAGACTGCAAATTGCTCTCTAAATAAGACCCCATGTAGCCTTGCATGGCGTGGCCATAAAAGCGAATGATGTTGGCCAGCACAGCCTCTGTGAACATTGGCGCACCGGCTGATTCCTCTTCCAAAATGATCTGCAACAGGATGCTGCGGGTCAGGTCATCCCCTGTTTTTGCATCTCTGACAGCGAAAGTTTGCCCGTCCATCACCAGGTGTTTGATTTCTGTCAGAGTGATGTAGCTAGAGGTTGTTGTGTCATAAAGCCGGCGATTGGGGTATTTTTTGATGACCCGTTGTGCCTTGCCTTCAGCAGAATCGGCGGCATTGCCAGCTTGGACTGTCTTGGCCGACTTGGCAGCCTTGGCGGTCTTTTCGGTCTCGGGATTGCCACGGGTGGTGTCGGCGGCAGATTTGGCTGATTGACGGGCCATGATTTAGACTCTTCACAAAAGTAACGGTGCAATTTAAAGGGGTGCAACAATGAACCACAGTATGCTGCACCGCAACAGATTCTAAAGTTACCACCCTGCCGACTTCTACGAGGAGTTACCCTCAATCATGCTGAATGCCAATCACGCAGCGCTGTTTTTTACTGTGGCCATGCTGGCGGTCACCACCTATTTCCTGTTTGGGTCCATCCCCCTGCTCATTTTGAAGCACGACAACACCATGGACGCCAAGTTCATCAAGTCCTTCTACACCACCTATTTCAAGTTTGCGATTGTGGTGGCCACTGCAGCGACCTTCAGTTACGCACTGGCCGCCAAACCCATGCTGACCCTAGAAGCCGCCATCATTGCAACCCTGACTTTGCTGCTCCGCTTCAAGTTCATTCCCAAAATGGAACAAATTGGCTCTGAAATACGCGACAACAGCAACCTGATGGCCATCCCTGAATTTAGAAAAATTCACAAAACCGCCATTTTGATCAACGCCACCCAACTCGTCACCGTCTTGGGTTCTCTCAGCTTGATTTAATTAATTGGGGTCAGATCACAATTAAAAGCATGCTGAACAGAGACTTGTAACCTTTCACCTCACAAAGCACACCATTGCAAAATATTCATCGTTGGCTCTTAGCCTTTACAGGACTCTTGATGAGTGCATGCACAACGCCAATGTCTATACAAAATTTGCAATACAAGCCTGTCGTTTTTGTTCACGGCAATGGAGATTCGGCAGCGCTTTGGCTAACCACTGTTTGGCGTTTTGAATCAAACGGTTGGCCTGCTAATTTGCTTCATACCATAGATGTCCCCTATCCCCTCGCACGAGAAGCAGACGACAAACCGCAAGCTGGGCGCAGTTCGACCGCCGAACACATGCAAGTGCTCAAAGACAAGGTGGATGCTGTATTGGCACAAACAGGTGCCAAACAAGTCATCTTGATTGGCAATTCAAGAGGTGGTAACGCCATTCGCAACTACATTTGCAACGGCGGAGGTGCTCAGCGGGTTAGCCATGCCATCATTGGAGGTGGAACCCATCACGGGGTACAGGCGATTCCAGGCTTGAACGATGCCAGTGAGTTTTCAGGCGCTGGCCCATTTCTCAGGCAACTCAATGCCCCAAAAAATCACAAAGGCGATGAGGTATGTGGCCCAACTCAATGGATGACCATTCGCTCGGACAACAACGACAAGTATGCGCAGCCTGATGGTCTTTGGCTTGGCATGAAGGGCCGCGCCACCTTGGTTGGTTTTGATGGGCCCGAACTCAAAGGCGCCTTGAATGTCGTGATCTCCAAAATTGATCACCGCGAAACTTCGTTTTCGCCTGCGGCTTTTGAAGCCAGCTATCAATTCCTGACGGGACATGCCCCCTTGCACAACATGACGACGCAATCGCAGATTGAACTGAATGGCAAAGTATTTGGCTTGGGCGTGAACCCTCTTCAAGCAGACAGCGGCAACTTTGTGAACAATTTGCCATTGCAAGGTGCCAAGTTGAGCATCTACGAAACGGACACCCACACAGGTCAACGACGAGGCGCAGCAGTCCACCAATCAAGCATTTCGACAGATGGCCATTGGGGCCCCTTCAAAGCCAACTCGCGCGCAGCCTACGAATTTGAATTGACTGCAGACGGCTATGCAACCACCCACATCTATCGCAGCCCCTTCGCAAGATCTAGCAACATCGTTCACATGCGCCCCGAGCGATTGGCGGCATCGGATCGCTCGACGCAATCCTTGGTCATTTGGACTCGGCCCAGAGGCTACTTTGATGCCAACCGCGACACAATGATGTTGGATGGAAAAACCGACATCCCTGGTGTCGCCAAAGGTGTGAGTGCAGGCATTTCAAACGTCAGAATCCGGATGAATGAATCGCCACAACGGCCTGTTGCAGCTGAATTCAACGGTGAACAACTGAAGGGTTTGACTTGGCCCGCTTCACAAGGTCACATCACCGTGTTAGAACTCACCTACTGATTGCGGCAAGGCCAATTCAAGAATATTTGAATTCGATGACATCAGCCCATTGTATTTTTCACAAATGAGAGCACCATGACTATACGAACTTTGTTTCTGTTAACCGCTTTCATGATGGGGCAATCTGCCATGGCCATTGAAGAACCCGCGTTCAAAGTCACCCTGAAGGCCGACGCCTTTGAGGTCCGTCAGTATGCACCCACGCTGATTGCAGAAACCTTGGTCGAGGGCGACATGGACGAGGCGTCTAACAAAGGTTTTCGACGCATCGCAGACTATATTTTTGGCAATAACCGCGCGCAGTCAGGCAGCAGCGCCAAGATTGCCATGACGGCTCCCGTGACGGTAGAGCCGCAATCTGAAAAGATTGCCATGACAGCGCCAGTCACGATGAGCTCAGCCACCAAGGACATGCGAGAAGCCAAACTTTGGCGTGTGCATTTTGTGATGCCTTCGCAATACAACATGAGCAGCATCCCTCAACCGAATAATCCTGATGTGAAGCTCAAGGAAGTGCCCGGCAAGTTGATGGCTGTTCACAGTTACACCGGCTTCAATACGATGGCCAAAGTTCAAAGCAAAACCGATGAACTGCTCTCATGGTTGCAGCAAAAAAACTTCAAAGCCATTGGCGCCCCTCAACTCTCGCGCTACGACCCGCCCTGGACATTGCCCATGTTCAGGCGCAATGAAATCATGGTTGAGGTAGAAAAATAATTGGGGTCAGATCAACATTAATTTGGTCATTCAAAGGGGCTGAAGGCTAAGGAATGCTTCCTCATACTGGAGTACCAGAAATCGTTCAGCACCCCTTAGCCTTCAGCCCCTTTGAATGGAAATTAATGTGGATCTGACCCCAATTATTTTTTTTGTGCCAAGCTGAATTCTCGCCACAAGAGGTACAGGCCGCTGAGTACGACGATGCCAGCACCCAGCACAACTGCGGCGTCTGGAATTTGGCCAAAGACAAGCCAGCCACCTAAGCTCATGTAAATAATTTGCTGATACAAAAAGGGGCCGAGCACGGCAGCTGTCGCGTAGCGATGGGCCAATGCAGAGGCTGTGTGACCCAAGCCGCCCGTTAAACCCGCCAAAACCAAAACACACCAAACTTGCCATGAGTCGGGGGTCTGCCAGTACCAAATTGCAAACGGGGCCAGCACCACAGAAGGCACCATGGCCGAAGCCAGTTGCGTCGAAACGGGATGATCACTGCCAGCCAGTCGGCGGGTCATTAAATTGAAAGCGGCATAAAGCAAAGCATTCAAAATGCTCAACAAAATTGCCGGATGAAAGCCGTGACTTCCTGGTCGAATGATCACAAGCACGCCAACAAATCCCATGCAAATGGCCATCCACTTTTTGGCGTCCAGCCGTTCATGCAGCCACAAAGCAGAAATGAGCGCAATCAAAATAGGCACTGAAAACTGCACAGCCCCAGTTTCGGCCAACTGCAAATACTGCAATGCAAAAAAGTTCAGCCCCGTCATGAGGGCCAACATCACCCCCCGCAGCAATTGCAATCGCGGGTTGTGAATTTTGAACAACGCCACTCCCATCGATGGCATGAAGATGGCAGTGGTCAACAAGGTGTGAAACACAAACCTGAGCCACACCACTTGCAACACAGGCACCGTTTGCACCAACCACTTGGCACTGGTGTCGAGCACCGCAAACATCAAGGTGGTGGCGGTGACCAGCGCAATACCGATTTGGCGGTTACGCGCTGTGTCACTTAAATGTTGATCTGACCCCAATGACGTCAATCCAGACTGAGGCCAATTTTGCGGGCAACAGCGCCCCACTTGGCAAAGTCTTTGTTGACTTTGACAACGGCCTCTTCTGGCGTGCTGCCAATCACAATTTGGTCGGTGGCTTTAAGGCGCTCAGCAGCTTCGGGCATGCGCAAAGCCTCGACAACCGCCATGCGAAATTTATTGACCACGTCATCGGGTACTTGACGAGGTGCCAACAAAATCAAACTGAAATCGGCCTCATACCCTTTCACACCGGCTTCGGCAATGGTCGGCACGTCCGGTAGCGTAGGCGAACGACCATGCCCAGAGACAGCCAAAGCCGTTAATTTCCCAGACTTCACATGCGGCAACACAGTTGGCCCCGCCAACAAACCACATGGCACCTGGCCTGCCAGCACATCCTGCATCGCGGGCGCTGGGCCCTTGTAGGGGATGTGCGTCATCTGCATGCCCGTCATGTTCAATAACAACTCTGTCGACAAATGACCGGGCACACCCGCACCGCCCGAGGCGTAGCTCAAGGGTGTGGTTTTTGATTTGGCAATCAACTCATTCAAATTCTTCACGCCCAAGGATGGGTTGCACACCAAGGTTTGGCTGAAGGAAGACAACACACTGATGGGCTTGAGGTCTTCCAATTTGAAGGTCATCGACTTGTAGACATGCGGATTGACGGTTAGCAGCGTGTCGGTGGCAATCAAAAAAGTATAGCCATCGGGCGCAGCACGAGCCACAGCCGCCGCGCCGATGTTGCCACCGGCACCGGGCTGGTTTTCAATGACGATGGGCTGCTTCAAAATGGCCTGAATTCGTTCAGACGCCGTGCGCATCACCAAGTCGCTAGGGCCTCCCGGTGGATAAGGTGCAATCACTTTGATGGGTTTGGTGGGCCAACTTTGAGCCAGGGCGGCACTGCCCACCAAAATGAAGGATGCAGCGCACATCCACTTTAAACAGGCAAATTGCAGAGGCTTCACAGTCATTTTCTCCATGTTCAGACCATGTTAGCCAACATGGCCGCCACAGCCTATCCCTATTAACGCTGATAACAGCCCTTCACAGGCAGGCATTTTCAAATTCTGACTAAGATACGGCTCAATCTTTGAGACTTGGCCACCTATGAAATGCCCCTCCAAACACAGCCCTAGGCATCGGGCATTTCCAATCCGAACCCCACTTCAACTCAGTGCGACTTATTTGGCGGTGTTGTGTTGGACTAGCGCCCCACTGAGTACCCTGGCGCAAGATGCCGCCATTGGCGGGCAAACGGAAACCACCAGCGGCGCTCAAACCAGCGTCGTTCAGCGCGTTGAAATTGTGGCGCGTCAAGGCTCCACCGAATTGAGGCGTGCCGCCAGTGTGGCCAAACAGATCTATGGCCGTGATGACTTGGACCGCTACGGCGACACCAACACCTTGGATTTCCTAAGACGCCTGCCCGGTGTTAACGTAGACACAGGCGGCCCTCGCATGCGAGGCTTGGGCGCTGGCTACACACAAATTTTGATCAACGGTGACCCCGCGCCTCAAGGCTTCAATTTGGACCAGCTGAGTCCCTCACAAATTGAGCGCATTGAAGTCATCAAAGCCGCTACGGCAGATCAAAGCGCCCAGGCCATTGCCGGCACCATCAATGTCATCTTGAAAGAAACATCACGTCGCTCCCTCAGCACGCTGCGAGTGGGCTTGGCTTCAGGTGGTGACAGACCCTTAGGCAACCTCAATTATTCACTCAGTGAATCGACAGGGCCTTTCAACTTGTCCCTGCCTGTTTCCCTGTTTGAATGGGATCGACAAGTACGCAACACCATTGATCGCAAGATGGCAGGCTCGGATGGCCTGTCTTCCGTGTCGCAACAACTGGGCACCAGCAGATCAGATGGATGGGGCTACAACCTGGCACCGCGCTTGAACTACAAAATCAGCGACGAACAAACCTTGTCATTGGCGACTTTTTTCCAAAAAGGTTATTGGAATTACCGCACCGACTACGTCAATCGCGCTGTATCAGGTTTGCCTGTTTTTGACGATGACACACTGCAAGGCGGCTTCTGGGAAAACCGACGCGGCAACATCACTTGGATTAATCGGTTCAGCGAAGACCAGCGCATCGAGATCAAAGCAGGTGTGCAGCAATTTCGTTCTGGTTTTGATTTTCGCAATCTGCGCGCAGGTGCCATGCAATTGCAAACCAGAGGCAACAACCTAGACGACGCTGTGACGCAAGCCGGCAAATACAGCCAACTGCTGGGCACTGCACACACCTTGACAGCCGGCTGGGACCTTGAAAACAGAAACAGACGAGAGCAACGCACCACCACCGATTCAATGGGTCAAGCCTTGTTGCCAAGCTTTGAAGGTCAGCCCTTCGAAGCGCAAATGCGCAGGCAGGCTTATTACATTCAAGATGAGTGGGATTTGTCGCCCCAATGGCAACTCTACATTGGATTGCGCAATGAACGCATCGCATCTGAAAGCACCAACGCATCGACCCCCGTTTCCAATGTCAGCAGTGTGCTGTCACCCCTTGCACACGTCACTTACAAGTTTGACCCCAAAAGCAGAGACATGGTGCGCGCCAGTTTGACGCGCAGTTACAAAGCACCGGGCCTCAATGCCTTGTTGGCTCGCCCAGTGATCAACGGCGCCTACACCAACACCAATCTCACCAATACTTACTTGGCACCAGACCGGCTGGGCAACCCTGCCCTTACTCCCGAACTGGCCACAGGTCTGGACATTGCCTACGAAAATTATTTGACCAACGATGGCATCTTCAGCGTGGGCCTGTTTCACCGCAACTTGAACAATGTCGTTAGGAATCTGACTGAGTTGCGCCAAGTCAGTTGGGCCAACGCACCGCGTTGGATTTCACAGCCACAAAACTTTTCCGATGCGGTCACCAGCGGCGTTGAGTTTGAACTGCGTGGCCGTGCCGCAGATCTTTTGCCACAATTGTTTAGCAACGTGAAAGCACTGAACATTCGGAGTTCCTTGAGCGTTTACAGATCTCGAATTGCTGCACTGCCAGGCCCAGACAATCGGCTGGACGGTCAGCAACCTTGGTCGGCCAACCTTGGGTTTGATCAGCGCATCAGCGGCCTGCCGCTGAGCGTGGGCGGCAACTTGAGCCTGACACCCGGGTACGACACCCGACAGACTTCAGAGCTGCTGCTGAGGCGCACAATTTCTCGTGGCATTGATGTCTTTGCCATGATGCCTTTAAGTCCCACCCTGTCCTTCAGGGCTGCCGCCAGCGCTGGTGTCCAGCAATTTGGACCGCCCAATGGCAGCACCCTCAATTTGCTGAGCAACGGCGACTACACACGCAATGAGCGTTACGCCAAACCACAACTGAACCTTTCGCTTGATATGCGCCTCTAATTTGGATGCCTGCATGCATTGGGTCAAACTGACAATTTGTTCACTGCTGCTTTTAGGTGGAGCCTTGAATGCGGCCACGCTTCAAGGCAGGGTAGTTGGCGTTGCCGACGGCGACACCGTGACGCTGTTGGATGCGCAAAAGAATCAGCACAAAATTAGACTGCAGGGCATTGACGCCCCTGAAAAAGCGCAGGCCTTTGGCAACAAGTCAAAACAATCCTTGCACGAGATGGTTCACGGCAAAGAAGTCATGGTCGATTTTCAGAAAAAAGACAAATACGGCCGAACCGTTGGCAAGGTTTTGGTGAACAACACCGATGTTTGTTTAGAACAAATCAAACGCGGCATGGCTTGGCACTACAAACAATATGCCAATGAACAAGCCCCAGAAGACCGCGATATTTATGCACAGTCAGAATTGACAGCCCGCTCACAATCCGTTGGCTTGTGGAAAGACAAATCCCCCACCCCGCCTTGGTCGTTCAGGCAGCAGAACAAGTAAGTGCCCGGGCCTGGGCATGCCCATTGAATTGCCCAACACTAGGGTAATGCCGATTGAAATTTTGGCCAGTTGACTTAGTCTTAGATCCTCGTCAAACCTTACTTTGAAGTTCACCATGACTGTCCACGCACTTCACACATCCAGCTCGATCGATGCTGTTCAACAAGTCAAAGTCCACTTGGCCGCTGCACTGCGCATGGCTGTTTTGGATGGTTTTGAAGAAGGCATCGACAATCACTTCACTGCCTGCGTACCTGGCCGTACGGACCAATACTTTGTGTTGCCATTTGGTTTGCACTGGTCTGAAGCCAAAGCCAGCGACATGATGATTTTCAATGAGGCGGGTCAAACCCTGGAAGGCCAAGGCGTTGTTGAACTCTCGGCGCAAAGCATTCATGCCCCCTTGCACCGAATCACGGGCGCCAAAGTTGTTCTGCACACGCATCAACCTTGGGCCACGGCCCTCAACATGCTGCAAGACAATCGCTTGCTACCCGCAACGCAAACCGCTGCCTTCTTTCACGGTCGAATTGCATACGACGATACCTACACAGGTCTGGCCTCGTCGTTGGAAGAAGGTGAACGCCTGGCTCGCCTCATGGGTGACAAAACCGTGCTGTTCATGAAAAACCATGGTGTGGTCACTGTTGGTGATACTGTTGCACAGGCCTACCGCCGACTGTACAAACTTGAAAAAGCCTGCCAAACGCAAGTGTTGGCCATGAGCACGGGCAAAGCTTTGAACATCCTCAGCGACGATGTCATTCAACGCGTACTCACTCCGTCTGGCGCCGATCGCCATCCACGCGGTGATCGTGAACGACTCTACTTCGAAGCCAACATGCGCATCCTAGACCGCATCAACCCCGGCTACGCTGACTGAGTCATTTAATTGGGGTCAGATCAACATTAATTTTGTTAATCAGTGAGGGCAAAGGCCTATAGAGGGCTTCCTCATACTGGAGTACCAGAAATCGTTCAGCCCCCTATAGGCCTTTGCCCTCACTGATTAGAAATTAATGTTGACCTGACCCCGATTAAATTTTCTGGCTATACAGACTGAAGTCGAATTCTGTCGGAGGGTTGGATGTTCATGGTCATTTGGAAAAGTCCCGCAGCCAAGCCAATGACGACAGCCAGTTTCCAGGCCAGGTCGTAATTACCAAATGCACTGAAGATGTAACCACCACCCCAGGCGCCCAAAAACGATCCCACTTGATGGCTCATGAACGCAATGCCAGACAAGGTGGCCATGAAGCGCAAGCCGAACAAGTGAACGATCAATCCGGACACCAAAGGCACTACGCCTAACCACAATGTGCCCATGGCCGCGCCAAAGACCAAAGTGGAAATGGGTGTAGGTGGCACAGCAAAGAACATCAACAATGCAAGCGAGCGCAGCACATAGATGCCGCCCAACAGCATGCGCTTCGAGTATCGGTCGCCCAGCCAGCCGAACAAATAGGAGCCGATCACATTGAACAAGCCGATCAATGCCAAGGTGGTGCTACCGACTGAAGGGTCGATGCCGCAAATGTCAAGATAAGCAGGCAAATGTGTGGTGATGAAAACCAATTGCAAGCCACACACAAAGAATGCAATGGCCAACACGCGATAGCCTTTGTGACCCAGTGCTTCCACAATGGCTTCTTTGGCAGATTGAGGGATGCCGACCACTGCATCAGGCTCGATGCGGTCAGCACGCGTGCCGATGAATGCGGCCGGCAACATCACACAGGCCAAGCCCAAGAATCCAACCACGGCCATTTGCCAATTCATGTTGGTAATGAGCGACTGCGTCATGGGCGAAGCAATGCTCAGGCCTAAGGAGCCAATGGCAGAGACAGCGCCCATTGCAGCACCGCGCTTGGTGGCACTGACTGTGCGCGCCGTAATGTTCATGGCGATGTTAGAGGCCGTGCAAGACAGCGCAATGCCCACACAAAATCCAACGCCCATGGTGACCATCCAAGTTGCGTCTGCAAATCGTAAAAACACCAAGCCGATGATGTAAATCAGCACACCCAAAAGAGCGACAGGTCGTGTGCCATATTTATCGGCCCATATGCCTACAAAAGGTTGCGTTGCGCCCCACACAATGTTTTGCAAGGCAACGGCCAATGAAAAATCAGCGGCTGTGATGCCAATGTCTCGAATCATGTGCGGCTGGAGCAAGCCAAAACTTTGCCGCATGCCCATCGCCAAACTCAACATGATGGCTGCACCACCCAGAATGCTCCCAATTTGAAGGGGCGATAAATCTGTTTTCTTCATGGTGCTCCAATTTCTCAATGCCAAGCCGTACATGAGGGGCGAAAAAAAAGCACCCTGACAAGGTGCTTGATATTCTGAGAATGTTGGTAGGCGCGATTGGACTCGAACCAACGACCCCCACCATGTCAAGGTGGTGCTCTAACCAGCTGAGCTACGCGCCTACAAATTCAGCCCGCATTGTAGCATCAAAAAATAGGCACTTTTTGAGCACTAAGGAAGCTAAATCAAAGTCCCAGCCCTAATTTCTCCTTACCTGCCCCACCCCAGCCACCGACTTCACACTTTGCATCACCCGCTTTAATAGCGACGCATCGGCCACTTCAACCGTAAAAGTCATCCAAGCCGTCCCCTTGACCGACTGGGTCTGGACGCCAACAACGTTCATTTTTTCCTTGGCAAAGACCTCTGAAATATCACGAAGCAAGCCCTGTCTGTCGGTAGCTTCTACAGAAACCTCTACGGGATACAAAAGCGTCTGACCTGGTTTTTGAACACCCCATCGAACTTCAATGACCCGCTCGCTGTGTTTGGCCAACAAAGACTGAAAGTTGCGGCAGTCATCGCGGTGAATGCTGACCCCTTTGCCTCGGGTCACAAAGCCGCTGATGGCATCGGGCGGCGCAGGTCTGCAGCACTTGGACAATTGCGTCAGCAATGAATCCACGCCCACCACCAACACACCCGATTGCGACTTGGGCGGCACTACGCGTGATTTTTTGAGCAGCACAAAATCATCGGGCTGCATTACGGGCTCTGGCGGCCGCAAGAACACCTCGATGTTGCGCAAGGAAAATACATCCTTGCCCACTGTTTCAAACAAGGCCTCAGACGACTTGAATCCTAAATCTGAGGCCAGGTCTTCTAACTTGATCGACGTCTTGCCTTCACGCTGCAAAATTTTCTCAACAGCCTCGCGACCCTTGGCGATGTTCTCATGCGTGATTTGTGCATTGAACCAAGCACGCACTTTGGCCCGCGCCCGGTGGCTGACCAAAAAACCGAGCTCGGTGTTCATCCAATCGCGCGAAGGGCCACCCTCCTTCACGGTGGTGATTTCGACGGTCTGGCCGTTTTGCAAAGGTGTGTTCAATGGAATCATCACGCCATCGGCTTTGGCACCTCTGCATCTGTGGCCCAAGTTGGTGTGCACGGTGTACGCAAAATCGATGGGCGTTGCCCCTTTGGGCAGCTCCACAATGGCGGCATTGGGTGTGAGCACGTAAATGCGATCGTCAAAGAGCGCGGTTTCATCGGCAGATTGTCCTGACCCTGCTTTTTCTGAAGCACCTGCAGGCCCAGAAACCTCGGAAGACATCTCGCGTTCCCAAGCCAAGAGCTGCCGCAAGACTGCAATTTTGGCGTCGTAATCACTGTTGGCACTGACGCCCACATAACCCTTGGCACCCGCCTCTTTATAGGCCCAATGCGCCGCAACGCCATGCTCTGCATGGTCGTGCATGGCTTGCGTGCGAATTTGGATTTCAATGGGTCGACCTGACGCATCACGCACCACGGTGTGCAATGACTGGTACCCATTGGGCTTGGGCTTGGCGATATAGTCGTCAAATTCGGACGTGATCGGGGCAAAGCTGGAATGCACCCAGCTGAGTGCCTCGTAGCAATCGGCCACATTGGACACAATGATGCGCATGGCACGGATGTCAAACACTTGCGAAAAGTCGAGTGACTTGCCGCGCATTTTTTTCACAATGCTGTAGATGTGTTTGGGCCGGCCTTGCACAGAGGCTTTGATGTTTTGCGCCGCCAATTCGGTTTGCACTTGTTCGCGCAAACGCTGCATGTTGCTTTCGCGCTCAACGCGTTTTTCGTCTAGCAGTTTGGCAATTTGTTTGTAGGTGTCTGGCTCCAAGAACCGGAAAGACAAATCTTCCAATTCCCATTTGATCTCCCAAATACCCAGCCGATTGGCCAGAGGCGCAAACACCTGCAAAGACTCTTTGGCCAAGCTGACCGGCACCGCTTGTTTGCTGCTGGCAAAGTAGCGCAGCGTTTGCAAACGCGATGCCAAGCGCAACATGATGACGCGCAAATCTTTGCTAAAGGCCAGCAACATTTTGCGCACGTTTTCTGTTTGCGCGCGCGGATCATCTTGCAATTGTGCAGCCGACGTTGCCGTGCGCGACAGACGTTGCACTTCCACCAATTTGGTGGTTTCTACGGCCAGCGATGCAAACTCATCGCCAAAGGTTTTGGCAATGACCTCATACGGGCGGCTGAGGTGTGGACAGGTGTAGACCAAATAACTGGCCGCCTTCACATCGTTGCCGCTGTTCATGGTGTCCAAAATGGCCACGACGGCATCGGCGTGCGCAAGCAGGTTTTCGCCAGTGTCTAACAACTCACCAGACAAGAAGGGTTCTGCAAAGGCCCTTGCACGAACCAGAATGTCTTCAGAAGACTCGCTCATGCACGCAGCCCCAAAAACGCCAGCACCAAGTCGATTTGATCTGGGTGCGTGAGGGTTGGCGCGTGGCCGACACCTTGCACAGTGGCCACTTGCACGCGCGGTCCGCGCTGGGTCATGGCTTGCACGGCATCCCTGCTTAACAGTTCTGATTCAGCGCCGTGTATCAGCAAAGTTTTGCAACGAATGGCATCGTAGATTTGCCACAGCGTTGCCTCACCCGCCTTGGCAGATGCTTCAGTGACGGCGCTGATGGGCACCCTCAACTGCGGGTCGTAGTGCAAACAGTACGCGCCATCTTCTAGGCGCTTCACCATGTGCTGCGACAAGGCCAACCACTCGGCATCTGAGTGCGGACCAAAAGATTTTGAAATCTCCCACATGGCATTGGCGGCATCTTGCACCGTTGCAAAGTGGCCCACCTCTCCCACATAGGTCTGCATGTTTTGAATGGACTTCCAAGAAACTGGGGGCCCAATATCGTTCAGCACCAAGTTGCGAATGGGCACGGGCAACTCTTGCGCAGCCAACAACATGCCAATCACGCCGCCCATGCTGGTTCCCACCCAATCAAGTCTTTGAATGGGGTGCTGGCTGTTCAAGCTTTGAATCAACACAGCCATGTCGGATGCATATTGCGGAAATTGGTAAGCCATGGGGTCCGTCAGCCAATCGCTGCGGCCACGTCCCACCACATCGGGGCAAATGACGCGAACAGGCGGCAATTGGGCTGCTTCGGCAGCAGCCACCAAGGCTTGGGCCAGCAGGTCAAAGTCGCGTCCTTGTCGGGTGAGCCCATGCACGCAAAACACCACATGTGAGGCCGTGGCTGGCCCCCACGAGGCATAAGCCATGCGGTGTGAGCCCTTTTCATCAGGGCAATTGACGTACGCAATAACGGGTTCGGACATGCAGTTTCACTTGATTGACTGACCGCTGTCAGGCCCACGTGGCCTGGCCGCGCCATAATTCACTTTTCCACATCGTAAATCATTCGGAGAACACCATGCTGAAAGGCAAAACCGCACTCGTAACTGGCTCGACCAGTGGCATCGGCCTGGGCATTGCCAAAGCCTTGGCAAAACAAGGCGCCAACATCGTTTTGAACGGCTTTGGCGACCATGCGGGCCCAGAGGCCGAAATTGCAGCTTTGGGCGCCAAAGTGGCCTACCACGGCGCAGACATGAGCAAACCCGCCGAAATCGAGGCCATGGTGAAGTTTGCTGAAGACAAATTTGGCCGTGTAGACATCTTGGTCAACAACGCTGGCATTCAGCATGTGGCGCGTGTTGAAAACTTCCCAGTTGAGCGTTGGGATGCCGTGATCGCCATCAACCTGTCCAGCGCCTTCCATGCTTCGCGTGCTGTCTTGCCCGCCATGCAAAAAGCCAACTGGGGTCGGATTATCAACGTGGCATCAGTGCACGGGTTGGTGGGCTCTGCCGAAAAATCAGCATATGTGGCCGCCAAGCACGGCATTGTGGGTTTGACCAAAGTCACAGCCCTGGAAAATGCCACATCGGGCGTCACCTGCAACGCCATTTGCCCTGGCTGGGTGTTAACGCCTCTGGTTCAAAAACAAGTGGATGCCAAAGCCGAGGCTTTGGGCTTGAGCAACCAAGCCGCCACCGAATTGTTGTTGGGTGAAAAAGAACCCTCAAAGCAATTCACCACCCCTGAAGAGTTGGGCGAGTTGGCAGTTTTTTTCTGCTCCGCAGCGGGCAACAACATTCGCGGCGTGGCCTGGAACATGGACGGCGGGTGGGCCGCTCAATAAGCATTCCAAACAAATGCCACCTTCAAGGTGGCATTTTTCTTCAGGGCTTGTGAATCAACACCACAGCCCTGGCTTCCATGCTGAGGCCCTCGCCCACTGGCCCCATTTTTTCAGCCGTTTTGGCTTTCACGTTGACATGGGATTCGGGCACACCCAAAGCCTTGGCAATGGACGATCGAATGTCTGAGCGATGTGGCGACAACTTGGGTGCTTGGGCCACGATGGTGCAATCGACATTGCCCAAGTGCCAGCCCAGTTGCTTGACGTGGTCGTAGGCTTTTTTCAACAACACCACAGAATTGGCACCCTTGTAGGTGGCATCGGTGTCTGGAAAATGCTGACCAATGTCGCCCAAGCCTGCAGCGCCCAATAAGGCATCGGTGATGGCATGCAACAAGACGTCTGCATCGGAATGCCCCAGCAGGCCTTTGTCGTGTGGAATTTGAACGCCACCCAGCATCAAGGGTCGGCCTTCAACCAAGGCGTGTGTGTCCCAACCTTCGCCAACTCGAATGTTCATGTTCTGCTCCCCAGTAAATCTTCCGCCAAAGCGAAATCGGGTGGATAAGTGACTTTGAAATTGTGGGGGCTACCGACCACCAACTTGGGCGCAAAGCCCGCCATTTCCATGGCGCTGGCTTCGTCGGTGATACCTTCAAAATTCTCAGCTTGCTTGGCCTTTAATGCGGCATGCAACTGACCTGCTCGAAACATTTGGGGCGTTTGGGCCAACCATTTGTCTTGGCGCGGCAAGGTTTGACTGACGCGGCCATTGACCGCTGCTTTCAAGGTGTCGGGCAAAGGCAAAGCCAGCAGGCCGCCCACGTTGTCGTCGATGCAGGCATCGATCAGGCGGTTGATTTCCAATTCAGTGATGAGGCAGCGGGCTGCGTCATGCACCAAGATCCAGTCGTGCGCTTGAACACCCTCAGGCTTGTGCTCACCCTCTTTGAGCAAGTAAGACAAGCCATTGAAAACTGATTCGGCGCGGGTATCACCCCCACAGGCAATGCGCTGAAAAGGACGGCGCGCCCGTTGACCTTCTGGCGCTTCTGGCCACACATGTGAATCGCTGGGTGACACCACCACAAGCACTTGCTGCAGGCGTTCAACGGATCCCAAAGCAGCCAAGGTGTGCATCACCATGCTTTGACCAGCAATCAGCTCGTACTGCTTCGGCTTGAGTGTGCCAGCGCGCGAGCCCGAGCCCGCACAGGGCACCAACGCAAAACAGCGCGCAACGGGCGAACTACTGTCAGTGCTGGGAGGACTGTCTTTTTCAGAGGAATTCACGGCCTGTTGCTTTTTCAATGTCTAGATAGTGACTTCATAGGAAGCCTAAGCCCACATTTTGAAGGACTTCAAGCAGATTTGGAGACTTTCAAGGACTTTTTAGCAGCAAGCTGCGTCAACACAACAAGCCCTCTTAAAATACGAACCAAGTTTTATTCACACCCCCCTCCATCTCGGCGGGGGGTGTTTGCCATTGGTGTTTCATGCAATTACCCGCGCTGAGCTTAGGAAAACGCTTTACCCTGCCCCGCCCCATCGGCTCGGCAGATGCTGTGCTGTTGGCCCAACTGGCCGAACGAGAGAAAGCACAAGGCCGCCTGACGGCCGTGGTGACATCGGATGCGGCCGACACACAAAGGCTGATGGACGAGGTGGCTTTCTTTGCACCGGGACTTCGCATTGCCATTTTTCCCGACTGGGAAACATTGCCCTACGACACCTTCTCGCCCCACCAAGATCTGATCAGCGAACGTTTGGCCACCTTGTGGCGCATCAGTCAGCGCGACAAAGCCGAAGGGGCCGACTTGGTGTTCATCCCGGCCACCACCGCCTTGTACCGCTTGGCACCGCCTTCATTTTTGGCAGGCTACACCTTTCAATTCAAAACCAAACAAAAGCTGGACGAAGCTAAGCTCAAGTCGCAGCTCACTTTGGCCGGTTACAGCCACGTTAGCCAAGTGGTGAGCCCGGGCGAATATGCCGTGCGCGGTGGCCTGATTGATTTGTTCCCCATGGGCTCTCAAGTGCCCTACCGTGTCGATTTGTTTGACAACGAAATTGACTCCATTCGTACCTTCGACCCCGACACACAGCGCAGCTTGTACCCCGTACCCGAAGTGCGTTTGCTGCCGGGTCGAGAGTTCCCCATGGACGAAGCCGCGCGCGCCAAGTTTCGCAGCCGATGGCGCGAATTGCTAGAAGGCGACCCCACCAAAAGCCGCATCTACAAAGACATGGGCAATGGCGTCGCCACGGCCGGCATTGAATATTATTTGCCGCTGTTCTTTGAAGAAACCGCCACCGTATTTGACTATTTGGGTGCAGGCACGGACATGCCGGCCACCTTGGTCTTGCTCGGCGATTTAGAGCCTGCCTTTCAACGTTTTTGGCAAGACACCAAAGACCGCTATCGATTGGTGCAAGGCGACCCAGAACGGCCAGCCTTACCACCCGAAGCATTGTTCTTATCGGCTGAGCAGTTCTACACAGGCACTCACCAGCATGCGCAATTGGCGCTCAGGCAAGGTGCAGATGCCGACGCAGACAACACACTGGCGCAAGCCCTGCCCGACCTCACGGTGGTACGCGGTGCGGAAGAACCTTTGGCCAAACTTCAAGCGCACATTCGAAGCACACCCCATCGCGTCTTGATTCTGGCCGAAAGTGCTGGCCGACGAGAAAGTTTGCTCGACTTTTTGCGAACTGGCGGCGTCAGCCCTCCAGCATTTGATGATCTGCAAGAATTTCAAGCCAGTGACGAAAAAATAGGCATTGCCACTGCGGCCCTGAATGCCGGCTTCCACTGGTTTGAAGCGGGCATTGATTTGGTCACAGAGACCGAATTGTTTGCAGCAGGTGTCACCACGCGTCGGCGTAAAAAACAAGAACAAGTCAGCGATGTAGAAGCGCTGATCAAAGATTTGTCTGAGCTCAACGTGGGCGACCCTGTGGTGCACAACGCCCACGGCATTGGCCGCTACCGCGGTTTGGTGAACATGGACTTGGGTGAGAAGAACCCAGACGGCACGCCCGCCTTGCAAGAGTTTTTACATTTGGAATACGCCGACAAAGCCACGCTGTATGTGCCCGTCAGCCAATTGCAATTGATTGGCCGCTACACCGGTGTGAGTGCCGATGAAGCGCCGTTGCACCGCTTGGGCAGTGGTCAGTGGGAAAAAGCCAAACGCAAAGCGGCCGAGCAAGTGCGAGACTCCGCCGCAGAACTGCTCAACATCTACGCACGCCGTGCAGCGCGCGAAGGCCATCCTTTCAGATACAGCCCACAAGACTACGAAGTGTTTGCCAATGACTTTGGTTTCAGCGAAACAGCCGACCAAAACGCCGCAATTCATGCCGTGATTCAAGACATGATCAGCCCTCGCCCCATGGACCGTTTGGTTTGTGGCGATGTGGGCTTTGGCAAAACCGAGGTGGCCTTGCGCGCAGCCTTTGTGGCCGTGACGGGTGGCAAGCAAGTGGCAATTCTGGCGCCCACCACCTTGCTGGCCGAGCAACATTTCCAGACACTGAAAGATCGCTTTTCAAAATGGCCCGTGAAGGTGGCCGAGGTGTCGCGCTTTCGCTCGACCAAAGAGGTGAATGAGGCGCTCAAAGGTTTGGCCGATGGCACCGTGGACATTGTGGTGGGCACACACAAACTGCTGAGTGAATCGACCAAGTTCAAGAACTTGGGGCTGCTGGTGATTGACGAAGAACACCGCTTTGGTGTGCGTCACAAAGAGGCCATGAAGGCCATGCGCGCTGAAGTGGATGTGCTGACCCTGACGGCTACGCCCATTCCGCGCACCTTGGGCATGGCACTAGAAGGCATTCGTGATTTGAGCGTGATTGCCACGGCGCCGCAACGCCGCTTGGCCATCAAAACCTTTGTGCGCAATGAAGGCACCGGGGTGATCCGCGAGGCCGTTTTGCGCGAATTGAAACGCGGTGGTCAGGTTTACTTCTTGCACAACGAAGTGGAGACGATCGAGAACCGCCGTCAAAAGCTGGAAGAGATATTGCCGGAAGCACGCATTGCAGTGGCCCACGGCCAAATGCCCGAGCGCGACTTGGAAAAAGTCATGCGCGACTTTGTGGCGCAGCGCTACAACATCTTGCTCTGCTCCACCATCATTGAAACCGGCATTGATGTGCCCACCGCCAACACCATTGTGATTTCGCGCGCCGACAAATTTGGCCTGGCGCAGTTGCACCAATTGCGCGGCCGTGTGGGACGCAGTCACCACCAGGCCTATGCTTATTTGATGGTGCCTGACATGGATGGCCTCACCAAACAGGCGTCGCAGCGCTTAGACGCCATCCAACAAATGGAAGAGCTGGGCAGCGGTTTTTACTTGGCCATGCACGATTTGGAAATTCGCGGTGCCGGTGAAGTGTTGGGTGAAAACCAAAGCGGCAACATGATGGAGATTGGCTTTCAGCTTTACAACGAAATGTTGAACGAAGCGGTTCGTTGCTTGAAGGCTGGCAAGGAACCCGATTTGCTCAGCCCCTTGTCTGCCGCCACCGACATCAATTTGCACGCCCCTGCCCTGCTACCCAATGACTACTGCGGCGATGTGCATTTGCGTTTGTCGTTCTACAAGAAATTGGCCACAGCCAAAACGACCGACCAAATCGATGGCCTGTTGGAAGAAATTGTCGATCGCTTTGGCAAGCTGCCACCGCAAGCTCAAACCCTGATGGATGTGCATCGTTTGCGCGTCATGAGCGTGCCTTATGGCGTGGTCAAGGTAGACGCCACACCCAACGTGATTGTGATCAGCTTCAAACCCAATCCACCCATTGAGCCGATGCGCATCATTGAGTTGATTCAAAAGAACAAGCACATTCAATTGGCCGGCAACGACAAGTTGCGAATTGAACGTGAGCTGCCCGATCCAAAAGCACGAGCCCAGATGGTGCGAGACATTTTGAGGTCATTGGGACAACCTAAAATTGAGACAGTGGAAGGATAAAGAATGAGCAACACCCCATCACTTCAGGGCATGACTCTGAAGGGCTTCACACCGCCCTTGCAACTGAGCCATTTCAAATTGATTGCCTTTGACATGGACTCCACCCTCATCAACATTGAATGTGTGGACGAGATTGCCGATGCCGCAGGGCGCAAAGCAGAAGTGGCGGCCATCACCGAAGCCGCCATGCGCGGCGAAATTACCGATTACAAAGACAGTTTGCGCAAGCGGGTGGCCTTGCTCAAAGGCGTGACCGTGGCGCACATGGAAGAGGTTTTGAACAACCGACTGCAATTGAACCCTGGTGCAGAAAAACTGGTGAAGGCTTGCCAAGCTGCAGGCATGAAAGTGCTGTTGGTTTCAGGGGGCTTTACGTTCTTCACTGACCATGTGCGTGACCGACTTGGCATCAACTGGACACGGTCCAATGTGTTGGAAGTGGTGAATGGCGAGTTGACCGGCCGCATGGTGGACCAAGACTGGGGCGACATTTGCGACGGCGAAGAAAAGCGCAAGATGTTGTTGCAAACCTGTGCGCAAATGGGCATTGCGCCTTCTCAAGCCATTGCCATGGGCGATGGTGCCAACGACTTGCCCATGATGGGTGTGGCGGGCTTGTCGGTGGCCTATCATGCCAAGCCCAAGGTGCGTGAGCAAGCCATGGTGGCCATTGAAGAAGGCGGCCTGGACCGCCTGCTGGAAGTGTTTGAAAAAGCTGCGTAAGCTGCGGCTTAAGCTTTGCGGTGAACCTGAGGCACCCCCGCCTCTACCTCAAACTTGGCCAAGGTTTCAATCTTGGTTTGGGGTTGACGCACATCATCGACCACGCGCAATTCGGTTTGAATTTGCTTGGGCGTGAATTCCACCACACCATAGCCTTTGCGCTCGCTGTCGGCAAAAATGAAGTGGGGGTTTTCAGCCAAACGCTCTGCCAATTTGGCGTTGCCAGCAGAGCGCGCCGTGATGCCAGCACCACAAAACTCCACCCCCAATTTGGCACTGTCGTCCTTATTGGCATCAGCCATGAGATGACCCACCCAGTTTTCGTGCACATCGCCGCCAATCAGTACTGGGTTCTTTAAAGCATTGTTTTGCATGGACTGCGTCATGCGTAGGCGGGCCGCTGCATAGCCATCCCAGCCATCGTTCCACAAATACTGTCCAGCGCCTTGCCTGTAATCACGCCGGCCAAACAGCGTTTGTTGGGCAAGGACATTCCATACGCGTTGATCGCTACGTGCGTTGGCAAAGGATTGATGGAGCCACTGCTCTTGCGAGGAACCCAGCAGCGTTCTTTGTGGGTTGAGCCATTCTTCGCATTGGGCTGGATCGACCCAACCCGAGCCAAATCCCAAGCCTTTGTTGCATACTTGCCGATCGCGGTATTGTCGATCGTCGAGCAAATAAATGTTGGCCAATTTGCCGTAAGCCACTTGACCATAAATGCGCATTTCTGCCCCGCGCGCCAAACCTTCAAGCGAGCGCGTGAGTGCACTGGCACGCAGCGGCATGTGCTCGTAAAACGCTTGATAAGCTTGGGCACGCTGCGCCTCAAAATCAATCGTGATGTTGCCACTGAAACCTCGCACCAAACCTGCGTAGTCGTTGGACACTTCGTGATCGTCCCATGTGACCAGCCATGGGCATTGGGCGTGCATGGCTTGCAAACTCTTTTCACTTTTGTGCAGCGCATACCGATTGCGGTAATCCGACAAACTGGTCACCCAACCGCCAGTGGGCAAGCGCACTGGATTGGCGGATGCCGCGTATTCGTAGATGTAGTCACCCAAGAACAAGACCATGTCGAGGTTTTCTTGGGCCATGTGCTCGTAAGCACTGAAGTAGCCGTGCTCCCAACGCTGGCAGGACGCATAAGCCACACGGAGTTTTTGCACCATGGCTTCGGGGTGTGGCAAGGTTCGGGTGCGTCCGATGGCGCTTTGTGCATTGCCAAATTGAAAGCGGTAGAAATACCAACGATCGCTCTGCAAGCCTTCTAACTCTAGATGAACCGAGTGGGCCAATGCTGCCAAGGCCATCACCTGCCCTGTGCGGCGGTTGAGTTTGAAGTGTTCGTCATCGGCCACTTCCCAAGTGACCGAAACATCACCCAACGCCAATGGCAATGTGCCGCTGCCGCCTTCGGGCATGAGGCGTGTCCACAACACTACCGAGTGGTGATTGGGGGAACCGCTGGCCACACCTAAACTGAATGGATTGTGCTTGAGAGGTGCCTGCGCAGAGGACACTGCATAGGTGAGTGGCGCAGCAGCGGCAACCGACCACCTGAGCCAGTCTCGCCTTGAATATGAATTCAAAAAGGATGCAGAAGATGTATCGGATTTTTTCAAATCAACCCAACCATTCTTTCAGCAATGCATTGAATTGTTCTGGCTTGTTGCTCATCACCCAGTGACCTGTGTCAAAGCCTTCAACCCTGGAGCCGGGGTGTGCCGCAATTTTTTCAAGCCACCGCTCTGAGTGAAACATGAAGGGCTTGCGTTTGCCGTAGATGTACAACATGGGCCGTGCTGTTGGCAAAATTTTGAGCGCGTTGCAAGCCAACTCAAAACCTTCCAAGGTGCCCATCCACTTCATGGCATAGGGGACGTTCATGCCCACATGCATGTCCCCTAATGGGCTGGGGCAACGCAAAGCTTTGGCCATGTAACGTGTCATGCGATTCGCCAATGGGCGTCCCATAGCACCAAAGATGTTGACCAGTTGCCAAGCCAAGGCCAACCAAATTTGATAGCTGAACACGCCCCACTTGGCCTTGCCACTTAAAGAGGCATGAAGCGCTTTGGAGTTGTGGTCGCCAACATCCACAGCCACCATGCGATGGACGCGGTTGGGATGAACGGCAGCGTACTCGTAACCAAAAACACAACCCCAATCGTGCAAGACCAAGGTGACTGGCTTGTCGGGGCTCACAGCATTGACAACGTCGTTGATGAAGCTGACCATTTCGATCAGCGACTTGGGGGCCACAGGCGCATTGGCATCAAAAGCTGGCAATGTGAAGCGCACGCAGCGATGTGTATCGCGCAGGGCTAACACCGTGTCATTCCAAAGCGCCAGCGTGTCGGGCCAGCCATGTAACATCAGCAATGTGTCGGGGCCATTGCCTTCAATGTGAATGTCGACGCCTTGAATGTTCATCGGCATCAATGGGACGAAGTCATGGCTTGTTTCAAACGCGCCACACCTTCCAAGATTTTGTCTTCGCCCACGGTGGCAAAACTCAAACGCAAGGTGCTGTGGTCTGGGTTTTGACAATAGAACGGTGCACCAGGCACAAAGGCCACGCCTTTGTCGATGGCCATTTTGGCAAAGGTGTTGCCGTCTTTCACGTTGCCATTGGCACCCGTGAGATGGGCCCACACAAACAAGCCGCCTTGTGGCTGTACAAACGAAATGGCGTTGCCCAAATTTTTGCGAAGTGCATCGCACATGGTTTGCGCGCGACCCGCATACACTTTGCGCACTTTGTCCAAGGTGGCAGGCATGCGTCCTGCTTTGAGGTAGTGCGCGGCTGTGGCTTGTGCAAACGTACTGGTGTGCGCATCACTGAACTGCTTGCACATGACCGCGCGACTTAAAAGCTCAGAGGGCGCAATCATCCAACCCACGCGCAGGCCAGGGCTGAGTACCTTGGACAAGGAGCCGCAGTGCACCAACCAATCTCGGCTTCCTGGCACCTGTGCACTTAGGGACAACAAGCTGGGCGGTGATGCCTCGTTGAAATACAAATCGCCGTAGGGGTCGTCTTCCACCATCAGCGTTTGGTATTTGACGGCCAGCTCTAACAACTTTTGGCGACGCGCCAAACTGAGCAAGGCACCGGTCGGGTTGCCAAATGTGGGGATGACATACACAAACTTTGGGCGATGTTCGGCAATGAGTTTTTCTAAGGCGACAGTGTCGACACCTTCGCCATCGACCGGTGCAGAAACGAGCTCGGCACCATACAACCTGAAGCACTGAATGGTGGCCAAAAATGTGGGGCCTTCCACAATCACTTTGTCGCCAGGGCTGATCATGGTTTTGCCAAGCAAGTCGAGTGCTTGTTGGCTGCCGGTGGTCACAATGAGTTGTTCTGCAGCCAAATCCGAAACGCCCTTTTGCCCCATAAAGTGCGCCAGTTGCTCGCGTAGGGGGCCGTAACCCTCGGTTGCGCCATATTGCAATGCAGCACCGGGTTCTTGAGACAAGGCTTGCGACGAAGCTTCGCGAATGCCTTCAACGTCAAACATGGCGCTGTCGGGGAAGCCACCGGCAAAGCTGATGATGCCGGGCTTGCCCAGAAGTTTGAACAACTCCCGAATGGCGGAGGTCTCGACATTGTTCAAACGATCGGCAAATTGCAAGGACATGGTGTATCTTCCACAAAACTCTTTGATAACAAAACAGCTGGCAAGCGACTATTCTGACTTGAAATCACAAGTCTGCAGCCTCATTCAGCTGATATTTTCTCTCATGAACGCACACAACATCGAACTCTTTTTTCATACGCTGAAAGAGGCCAATCCACTGCCCACCACCGAGCTGGCCTACACCTCGGTGTTTGAGTTGCTCACTGCCGTGCTTTTGTCTGCACAGGCCACTGATGTGAGCGTGAACAAAGCCACGCGCAAATTGTTTCCAGTGGCCAACACACCGCAAGCCATCTTGGCACTGGGCCAGGAGGGCCTTGAAAGTTACATCAAGACAATCGGCCTTTATCGCAACAAGGCCAGCAATTTGCTGAAAACCTGCCAAATTTTGATGGACCAGTACCAAGGCGAGATCCCCCGCTCACGCGACGCACTAGAGTCCTTGCCAGGGGTGGGCCGCAAAACCGCCAACGTGGTGCTGAATGTGGCCTTTGGTGAACCCACCATGGCCGTTGACACGCACATTTTCAGATTGGGCAACCGAACTGGCTTGGCGCCGGGCAAAACCCCATTGGCCGTGGAATTGAAATTATTGAAACGCATTCCGCCCAAGTATTTGGTGGATGCACACCACTGGCTCATTCTCCATGGCCGCTACGTCTGCCAAGCACGCAAGCCTTTGTGCCACCAATGCGCCGTGTCGACTTATTGCGACTTCAAGCCCAAAACGACACTTTAGGGTTTGGTATTTACTTGGGCAGTGCCACCCACCGAGTCGCGCCCTCTACATCGCCTTGCCATTCGCGCCACTGCAAGCGGTTTTGAAAGACACCGGACAAGGCTTGATGTGTGGCGGGATCATCGGGCAAGCCCGAGTGCACCAAACGACCTTCTGCCATCACCCACAGTGAATCAGCCTGCAAGGCCAAGTTCAGTTCGTGCAACACGCTGACCACCGCTGCACCTTGCTCTGTCAGGCACCGCACCCACTCCAACCAGTCAGCTTGATGCGGCACATCGACGCCTGCCAAAGGCTCATCCATGAGGTAGACCTTTGCCTGCACGGCCAAGGCTCGCGCCAGCAAAACCCGCTGGCGTTCGCCGCCTGAGAGTTGTCCCAAACTGCGCGCGCGCCACTCCCATGCCTGCACCGTTTTCAGTGCGACTTCAACTACCGCTTTGTCTTGCTCACTGGGCGATGCCAACCAAGACTGATGAGGCAGCCGGCCCAACATGGCCACATCGTAGACCGTTAAATCGTCTTGCCCTGCTTCTGCCTGACCCAGCCAGGCCAGTGTTTGCGCTCGCGCTTGGCGATGCCATGAAGCCCAGGGTTGACCCAACAAGCTGACCTCGCCCGATGGCAAGGTCAATCCTGCCAAGGCTTTGAGCAAACTGGATTTGCCCGCGCCATTCGGCCCCACCAAGGCAATCCATTCACCTGCGTGCAAGGTGATAGACACATCATTGACCGCCTTGAAATCATCATGAAGCACCGAGACATGCTTGGCCGACAACACCGCCGCTGACTTGGCGTTCATGCGCGACCTCCCCTGCCACTGGTAGATTTTGGCGACATGCCGCGCATCAAATACAGCATGTAGCCGCCGCCCAAAATGGCCGTGAGCACACCCACCGGCAATTCAAGGGGTGCCATCAAACCCCGTGCCAACAAATCGGCGCCGCCCAACAACACCGCGCCCATCAGGCAAGACAAGCTGAGGGTTTTGCCATGAACGCCTTTGTAACGCGCGCGCACCAGGTGCGGTGCAGCCAATCCCACAAACGCGATCAAGCCCGTCTGCGCGACAGCGGCCGCCGTGCACAAGGCCAATACAGCCAACAACACCCAGCGCAAGGACTTGACCGGCAGCCCCAAGCTCAACGCAGTCGATTCACCCAAGGCCAGGCCATCCAAAAGTGGACTGGCCGCATACGACACCAAGCCAGAGACGATCAAAACCCCCAACATGAGACCACAAGCAGGCCAACTGACGTAGGCTGTCGAGCCCAACATGAAGGACTGAACAGAACCTTGAATTTGCGGATACATCACAAGCAGCAATGAGGCGATGGCGCCCAACACCACCCCCACCACCACGCCAGCCAACAACAAACGCAAGGTGTGCTGAACACCCCACGACAGCAACAAGGACAAAGCCACAGCCAGCCACGCCCCCATGAAAGCCATGCCGGTGATGCCCACGCGCACAAACCAAGGCGATACGTCAAGTTGGCTGAGCATCACCATGCCCACGGCCACACCTAAACTGGCACCGGAGGCACTGCCCAACAAGTAGGGATCGGCCAAGGGGTTTCTAAACAAGCCTTGTGCCAAAGCCCCTGCCAAGCCCAACAATGCACCTGCCAAACATGCACCCAACGTTCTAGGCAATCGAATGTCGGCAATCAATGCGGCATCGGCTTGAAAGGCTGAGACAGCCCACCCCTCGCTTCCCACCACCGCGCCTGCCAACACCATCAGTGTGAGCAACAAGCCCAACTGCCATGCGAGTTGAGAAGCTGAAGATACTTTGCGAGCGTTCATGGCAATTTCATTCTGCACTCAAGCGGGGTAAAGCCGCTTCAGGCAAGCCACCATCAAATCAGCCGCTTCTGGAATGCGAGGCCCAGATCGAACAACGATGTCGGACTGCTCTGGGCTGAAGCTGCAAATTTTGTGCTGTTGAATGGCTTCAATGCGCTGCCAACCGGGTCGGGTTTTCAGATCCGTTGCCGCGCGTTCACCCATGAAAATAATTTGCGGATTGGCTTTGACCACAAACTCTGGATTGACCTGCGGAAAAGAACCCATCGATGCCCCAATCACATTGACCAAGCCCAATCGCTTCAGTGTTTCACCAATGTAGGAGGCTTCGCCCGCTGCAAAGTAACCACTCCCCGCTTCAAAATAAATGCGCGCACCCACTGCAGATTTGGGAACGCGCGCTGCAGCAGCGTCTAATTTTTGTTGAATGCTTTGCCACAAAGTTTCTGAGCGAACTTTGGCATCGGGCAAATGCAATGCCCCAGCGATGTGCTGAATCACGCGGCGCATGTCCTCTTGACTTTGAGGCTCCAAGGCTACCACCTTGATGCCCATCGATTCCAAGCGCTGGGTCACACGCGCCGAACGCGCCAGCAACACCAAGTCGGGTTTCAACTTCACCAAGGCTTCTAACTGGGTGTCGTCCAAGCCGCCCAATTGAGGCAAGCTTTTCACGCGCTCTGGCCAATTGCTGTAGCGATCAACGCCCACCAACAGATCGCATGCTTTGAGCTCGCAGACAATTTCGCCCAAAGAAGGCAACAAAGTGATGACGCGTTGCGGCGCCTTGTCGACCACCACCACGCGGCCGCGGTCGTCGGTCAGCGTGTAGGGCGTGATGCTTGGAGACGCTGATGTGCCTTGCGCAAGTGCAGTGGACGCTATGGAAATAGCACCTGCAGAGACCACTGCACAAGCAGTGGCCCCCCACATTGTTCGCAAGCATTTCAACGTGTTCATGCGCATGTCAGACGTGATGCCCAAGCGTTAAAGCTTAGGCGTCCAATTCAAGCCAGCAAACACACCACGCTTGGGCATGTTGTAGCCATAAATGGTTTGGTAGTTGGCATTGCCTGCGTTTTCAAGCCGCAAGTTCAAGCGCAGCTCTGGCGTCAGAGCTTGGCTGGCAGTGAAGTCCAGCACAGCATACGATTTGAGCGTTTTCGAATCGTCTGTGCGTGCGCCGTTGTAGCGCCACTGAATGCCCGTATCCCACTTGCCAATGCTTTGCAGCAATCCAACCTGCGCCAGCGTTTTGGCACGACGCGCCAACGCTTGGTGCGTGATTTCGTTTTGCGGATCTTGCGACGTGAAGCTCAAGCGCCATTGTTGGGCGCCCACGCCTGGCAATTGCCATTTGCCAGCCAGTGCCACTTCCACACCTTGGTTCTTGGCCTTGGCGATGTTGGTGCGCGTCCAATTGGCATCGTTGTCAATCAAGTCGGTGTAACGATTTTCAAAGGCTGTGAGGCGTGCATTCCAGGAAGCTTGCGTGTATTGCATACCGACTTCGTTGGACCGCGCTTGCTCAGGCTTGAGCAAAGGATTGCCACCCCATGGGTAGTACAAGTCGTTGAAGGTTGGCGCCATGAAACCAGTTGATGAACTGGCCTTCAAGCGCAATTCTGGCGTGACGAAATACGCATAGCCTGCATACCAGGTGCTGGCGTTGCCAAGATCAGAGTACTGATCGCGACGCACATTCATTTGCCACTGCTGATTTTCAAGTTTGGCTTGATAACCCAAACGCCATGAATTGAGGGTGCGCTCGGACAAACTGTATTCGGTATCACTTGCCAATTTTTGACGCGTGTTTTCATACCCCGAAGTGATCGAATGATTCGGCCAAAGTGTCCACACGGCACCCACTGCAGAGGTTTGCGACTGTGAGTTCACAAAGTAAGGATAGGCCGTCACGGCGGCGTTGAGCTTGTCTTCTTGCTGCCCCACAGACACATCCCACTGCAAATCTTTGGAAGCCTTGTAAGAGCCATTCAGCAAGACGTTGCGCAACACACTCTTGGATTCATCGGCTTGGTTGGCAGGTCCCCACTGGCTGTCGTATTGCACCGTGGCATGCGTTTCGCGCAGCATCAAACCCATTCGACCCGCTTCGAATTCTTGCGACAAGTTCACAGCATGTGACATGTGGTTGTAACCATCGCGATCGGGGTTAGTGCCAAGCCGTTGCAAGGAATTGATGGCGTTGAAGCCTTTGCTTTCTGTTGTTTCAGTAGACGCATTCACACCAAAACCAGAAGCCCACTTTTGGCCCGCACTGACCTGGGCGCTTCTGAAGCCCTCAGAGCCCACTTGCCCTGAAGCCTCTAGCCATGGGCCTTTCAAGCCCTCGCCTGCATTTTGTCGTGTGAAGATTTGAATCACACCGCCCAAAGCAGCACTGCCGTACAGACTCGACACATTGCCACGAACCACTTCAATGCGCTCAATGCCATTCAAGGGCAAATGCTCCAGCGCGGCCAAATTGAAATTGAGGTTGTTCATGGGCAAGCCGTCCACCAACACCAAGGCGTGACGCGACTCTGCACCCCGCATGAACAAGGAAGCCACCCCACCCATGCCACCCGATTGGGTGATTTCCATGCCCGCCAAGTTTTGCAAGAGCGTCGGCACATCTTTGGCCTGCGAACGCTCAATGTCAGCGCGTGTCAGCACCGACACATCGGGCAGTGCATCCTGGGCGCGCTGCATGACGCGGCTGGCCGTGATGACGGTGTCTGGTAAAAAAGTTTGCGCCAATGCGTGAGAGATCGCCATAGGCGACACGGCCATGCTGGCAACGAGGACTTTGCAAGTCAGTTTCATGGATAACCTAACAGTTTTGTGTTCTCACCGCCTTCCCCGACAGTGCATGAACGTACGGTTCTCCGTGAGGAAAACCACCTTGTTGGCCGGTATCCGGGCTAAGCAGATCGACCTCCATCACCTTCCCAAATGCCTGTTTCAGGGCACTCAGTGGCGATTGATGAAAGCGGGGCTTTGAAAAAGCCCGTCTGCTGACCGTTGCGGGGGCAGCGCAGGTGGAGTTAACCCCGAGGGGGATGGCTCTCCTGCTTCCCGTTGAACTGAAACTTGCGAACCAAGTCTCGAGCACCAACAAAGTACATTGTAAGATGTCACCTTGCACCAAGCCTACAATGCTAGAAATTACAATGGCTCTGACATGACGAACCCCACTACCGTCGACCAGATTGCAGAACGCGTCGAGCACCTCTTGCTCAGGCACGAAGAATTGCAAAAGACCAATGCACTGCTACAGCAGCAGGTGCTGGCAATTTCCCACGAGCGCGACTTGCTCAAGTCCAAGTTGGCCGCTGCCCGTTCTCGCGTAGACGCCCTGATCGAGCGACTGCCCCAAAACACCTCTTCTGACACCGACGCATGAGCACCAAACAGCTTGAAGTTCAAATCATGGGCCAAAGCTACCTGCTGGGCTGCCCAGTGGGGGGAGAAGATCGCCTGTTGGCTGCCGTTGACAAAGTCGACCAAGCCATGTGCAAGGTCCGCGACGCCGGCAAAATCAAAGCGCGTGACCGCATCGCGGTTTTGGCAGCCCTCAATTTGGCCTTTGAACAAGCCGAAGCCCCGCCTCCAGCTGACAAGCAAGCCACCGCTCCTGAAACCATCGAAACCACCTCAGCCCTGAGTGACTCTGATCACGAACGCTTGGGTCAGCTGTTGAAAAAACTGGATCAGGCCCTCCACCAAGATGGTCAACTGATTTAGTCTCACAAGCCCTGCTTTGAGTTAAGCCTACAATCGCGCTGTCTGCAGTGCATGCTGGGCTTTATATTTCCTTGAACCAATGCTCTTAGAGCCCGGGCTTGGTACATTGTCTGGTGAGCGTGATCGTCTCGCGTCAGATGAACCCAACGCCAGTCTGCCCTCGCC
>JACCDW010550894.1_pt1 | contig 32222 bp, 32 predicted proteins | sample 7449781 | NCBI WGS metagenome assembly JACCDW01 (sample SAMN15323449, study PRJNA562643) | freshwater metagenome | isolation source: river surface water | place: USA:Blue River Watershed | collected 2017-08-18
ACACGCGGACGCAAACCAAAACCAGTTGAGCCAGTTGATCCAAACGTTGATAACCGTACAGATCGTCAAAAAGCGCGTGACCGTAAGGCCAAAGAAAAGGCTTTGCTACAAGAATTCAATGCACAAAAACTAGGTAGCGAAGAGCAACAAGAGTTGCGTCGTGCGAAATTGAAGCATCTGATCAAGATGGGTAAGTCTCGTGGCTACCTAACTCATGGCGAAATTAACGATGTGATGTCCGATGAGATTTCTGATGCTGACTCACTAGAAACATTGATTGGCTTGTTGAGTGATATTGGTATTACTGTTTACGAACAAGCGCCTGATGCTGAAACCTTGCTTTTGAATGAAAACGCTCCTTCAGCAACAACTGAGGAAGAGGCTGAAGAAGAAGCTGAAGCTGCTCTATCAACGGTTGATTCAGAGTTTGGTCGCACAACTGATCCAGTACGTATGTATATGCGTGAGATGGGTACGGTTGATCTACTCACACGTGAGGGTGAGATTGTTATTGCCAAGAAGATTGAAGCCGGTCTTAAAGAGATGGTGATGGCTTTGTCAGCATGTCCTGTGACGATTGCAGAAATCTTGGATAACGTGCAAAAGATTGAAGAAGGCACGATGGAAATAGATGAGTTCGTTGATGGACTTGTTGATCCAAATGCCGAGGACATTCCAATGACTGCGGTTGAGGAAGAAGAGAACCTTGACGAAGAAGATGGTGATGAGGGTGACGATGAATCTGGTGGTGGCGGTGGTGGCAACACAGCGTCTGCTAAACAACTAGAAGAGTTAAAACAATTATCACTAGTGAAGTTTGCAGTGATTCGTACGCAATTCGACAAAATGCGTAAGGCTCATGAGAAAGAAGGCTACAACTCACCAGCTTACAAGAAGGCACAAGAAGCGATTCGTAATGAGTTGATGGGCTTCCGTTTGACTGCAAAGTCTGTTGAAAAGCTTTGCGACACAATGCGTAAGCAAGTGGATGAAGTTTGGGCGCTAGAGCGTGGTTTAGTGAGAATTCTTGTGGATAAAGTGGGCGTTAACCGTACAGAAGTATTAAACGGTTTGCCAAAATATGCCTTGAACTTGAAGTGGACTTCTATTTTGTTAAAAGAAGGTAAGCCATACTCAGGCATTCTTGAGCGCAACGTTCCTGCGATCCAAGAAATTCAACAAAAGTTAATCGATATTCAAGATAAAGTTGTCTTGCCACTTCCTGAATTAAAAGAAGTGAACAAGAAAATGAACGAGGGCGAAAAGCGTGCTCGTGCAGCTAAGCGTGAGATGACAGTTGCCAACTTGCGTTTGGTTATTTCAATTGCTAAGAAATACACCAACCGTGGTTTGCAATTCTTGGACTTGATCCAAGAAGGTAATATCGGTTTGATGAAGGCGGTAGATAAGTTTGAATATCGTCGTGGTTACAAGTTCTCAACTTATGCAACATGGTGGATTCGTCAAGCGATCACACGTTCAATTGCTGACCAAGCCCGCACGATCCGTATTCCTGTTCACATGATTGAAACCATCAACAAGATGAACCGTATCAGCCGTCAAATCTTGCAAGAAACTGGTGTAGAGCCAGATGCTGCAACATTGGCTTTGAAGATGGAGATTCCTGAAGACAAGATTCGTAAGATCATGAAGATTGCCAAAGAGCCTATCTCTATGGAAACACCAATCGGTGATGATGCAGATTCAAATCTTGGTGACTTCATTGAAGACACGAATACTCTTGCGCCTGCAGAAGCTGCATTGCATGACTCCATGCGTGATGTGGTGAAAGATATTCTTGATTCATTAACACCGCGTGAAGCCAAAGTTCTTAGAATGCGTTTCGGTATTGAAATGAGTACTGATCACACATTAGAAGAAGTTGGTAAGCAATTTGACGTGACGCGTGAGCGCATTCGTCAAATAGAAGCCAAAGCTTTACGTAAAATGCGTCATCCAAGCAGAAGCGACAAGCTCAAGAGCTTCTTAGAGGAAGATTGATCAATCAGGGCCCTTAGCTCAGTTGGTTAGAGCAGAGGACTCATAACAAAGATACTCGCGTTATGTTTTCCTCTGACCCCAATAAGCATAAGGGTCTTAGCTTGGTTAAAGTGGTTTTGCTTCACTACACACCACTTACACACCAAGTGTTGTTTTAAGTAGTAGTTTTAGCCCAGTTTTATCGGGTTAAAAAGAGCAGTTTTAGGGCCCATAGCTCAGTTGGTTAGAGCAGAGGACTCATAGCGAAAGTTGTGCCTTATGCGTGGAAACTGCATAAGGGATGGTGTCAAATTCGGAGAAAGCTAAATCGCAAGACATGCTAACGCCGAGCCAAGCTTCAATGCGAAAGTATTGTTGAAGGTGTAGAGACTAGACGGCACCCACCTAAGTTCAGAAATGAATACGGTGAAGGCATAGTCCAGGGAGTTGTGAAAGCAACACAAACCGGAATCCTTTGGTCCCAGGTTCAAGTCCTGGTGGGCCCACCAGAAATGAAAATACCAACCTTCGGGTTGGTATTTTTTTATCTAAAAAACCTTACATCGCAATTAAAAATCATGCATGATTAAGGTTAGTTATAAAAAATATTGAGAGTTATATGAAGAGCGCACAAACACCCTATGAGCAACTGGTTGAAGCATGGAATGGCTTCTTGGAGCATGTTAAGACCAATCGTCCTAATGAGATAAGAATTGGTCAATTTGGATATTCTGATATGGAGATATCTGAAATTGAGTTGCCTTGGAATTCTTGGAAACTTGTTATTGATTCCGAGGATAAAAGTATCGACCTTGTTTATGAAAAACAGGTTGTAAGTCTTTTAAATGCAATGAAAGATGCATTGAATAATGGAAGAAATAATGGCGTCAATTGGCTGCTCAATTCATCTGGTTTTTTAAATTCATCCAGAGAGCTATCTCAACTTGCTTTTGTACTAATACCCGCAATGAGACGCGATTTAAGTGAATTCTCTAAATTCAATGTTCCTGCAAGTACTCTAGCTGCTTCTGAAATTGCTGCTATAAAGAAAGAGGTAGATAGTTCATTTGAAAATATATCTGATGGCGCTTCCAGGGTTGAGGATTTTGCATCTCATGTTGATGATGCAAAAAAAGAAATTTCCGATGCAACCAAGAATCTGCAAGAAGCAAATTTAAAGATTAAAAAAGCGACTGCGGATCTAAATAAACAAGGATTATCTGAGGCATTTGCCGATGCAGTTAAAAAATTTACCAAGGAGAGATTTCTTTTTGGGGCTGGTTTTTTAGCTGCTGTTATAGGCCTTGTCTGTATCGGCCTCAAAAATGCAAGCGCATTTGAGACTGTTGGCCATGATTGGAGGGCGTTATCGGGCTTTGCTATTGCGGCACCGCTTGTTTGGTTGGGTTGGTTTTGTGCTCGTCAAATGGGTATGTTGACCAAACTTCAACAGGATTATCAATATAAAAAAGCTACGGCCCTAGCCTTTGAAGCGCATAAAAAGGAAGTGGTTGAAGCGGATAGCGCTGACTTGGAATTGTCTAAGAAGTTGCTCGAAACCGTCATTAAAAATTTTGGCGACAATCCTGTTCGAGTAATTCAAAATTCAAAATCCGATCATGGGCACCCTTTAGAAGAATTCTTTTCTAAGCTAACGGATCAAAAATTTATTGATCAGCTTATTAAGGCCTTGAATCAATTAAAAACATAAATTGCGAGAAGACCGCTCTATTTTATTATGGGCTGTCTTCGCTATCACCGTTACTTAAGTAACGGTCCCCCCTCAATTTCACCGCATTAAAACTGGCTATATTAGCCACAGCAATTTAGCCAATACGGTTGCTCTCAATTCTTGTCTGAAGCTACAGTTAAGTATGACTTCAAGATTAGAAACAACACATCAAGTATTCCCCAAAAGATTGGTGGTCTACAAGCGCGAACGCTGCACTACTTGGCAATGTAGATACAAAGTATCTGGTAATTGGCTAAGAGCGAGCACTAACCATCATGACTTAAATCTAGCCAAAGAAAGGGCTAGAGAGATTTTGATAGAGGCGGAGATTCGTGAGAGAGCAGGTTTACCAACGGTAACCAGGCGATTTAAAGATATAGCCCAATTAGCAATTGATCGTATGATTAAGGAGACATCAGTCAACCAAGGCAAGGTGATCTATAAAGACTACATCAGGGTTATCAAAGACTATCTAATTCCCTCGCTAGGCAACCAGCTTATTACCAATATTGACTATGACGCATTAGAAAAATTAGATAAAGATCGCAAAGAGAAGATGGGCAAGTCGCCTACAGTCAGTACATTGCGAACACAAAATGCAGCCCTAAACAGAGTCTTTGATGAGGCATTGATGAGGGGCTTTATTTCTGAAATCTCAAGACCTAAGTTAGATTCAAAAGGCAAGCGTGGCGATAGAAGGCCATCGTTTGAACTGCACGAAGTGAAGGCTTTATTGGCTAATTTGCCTAGTTGGATAGATGCAGCTAGATCTGATGAGAGTCGTGAGCGTCGTGAATTAATGCGGGACTATATTGAGGCGCTGATTGATACAGGTGCTAGGCCTGGGGTTGAGCTACTGGATATTAAGTGGAAACAAATTCGATTTATGACTTCGCCCAACATTACTAAAACTGGTGAGTTTGACGAGGAGGGTGAAGAAATCGAGCTATGCAATCTAAATCGTACCTGCGAGCTAACGGTTACTGGAAAGACGGGCACAAGGCAAATTATTGGACGCTTACCAACTGTCAAGGTATTGCTACGTATTGCTAAGAGAAATTATGGGTTGGATGGGTCTTTGGTAAATCCATTGCCAGAGCTAGTAAATCCCAATAACGATGACTATGTATTCAGAATGAAGGATGGGACAGATCCTAATGAATCATTTCAGAAGATGTTCATGGTTTTCTTGGAGGATCACAATCTCTTGTGGGATCCAAAAACGAATCAAAAGCGAGTCTTCTATAGTTTGCGTCATACCTATGCAACCTTATCCCTAACGCATGACAAGGTGCCAATTCATACCTTGGCAAAGCAAATGGGAACAAGTGTATTGATGATTGAGAAACACTATAGCCATTTAAAGGTCATTCAAGCTGCCGAACAGTTGCGTGGCGATGCAACAAGAAAGCTTTTATCAGAAAGGTACGAGGTAGGCGATGTATATCAAAGTAAGAAAAGATCAAGATTAATTCCCGGCTAAATTAAAAGAAGTCGTGAGTCTTCAAAAACCTATATAAGATAGGGCTTTGAGCGACCAAAAAATGAGTGTGCGATTGACTGTGCGATTGAAAATCGGATCAAAATTGGTGGTCAGTTTGGAATCATCGGCATCTTGGTTTCAGTTGCTTTGGTTTTAGCTATAGCCGCTTTAGTCAAGCATCTTTTCTTTAATAAGAAATAATCAAGCTATCAGGCGAGTAATCGCCTCATAGTGATTTCATTGGTTGCGACAATTCATTGAGAATGCCGCAATGAGCTGAGACTTGATTGGTTTGGCATAACTCCCTAAGCTCTTTTAGCTGTTTTTCAAGCTGGCGCAAATCCTTTATGCGGTTGGTGACAGTCTCTATATGGGCATCTAGCAGACTATTAACAGAGCCGCAGTTTTCATTAGGCAAGTCCTTAAAGCGAAGTAGTTGCCTAATTTCATTTAATGCCATATCTAATGAGCGGCAATGTCGAATAAAGGTGAGGCGATGTAAATGCTGTTCGCCATAAATCCGAAAGTTGCCTTCAGTTCTAGCAGGTTTTGGCAACAAACCCTCCTGCTCATAAAAACGAATGGCCTCTACTTGAGTATCTGTGGCTTTGGCTAATTCACCAATTTTCATTTAATTTACCCCAACAACATTTGATTTAACTATTTTAAATTCTTGACTCTATAGCTACTATAGGCTTTTTAATGGACAAATGTTAAAAATAGTTAGGCAATTGAAATGAGTCAGTGTCAATCTTCTTGTGGCTGTTCTTCCTCAGCCACTTCACAACCTGCTACGCCGTTGATTAATGGGAATAGGGTTGTCTTTCAGATTGAGAATATGGATTGCCCAACGGAAGAGGCGTTAATCCGAAAAAGACTAGCTACCGTTGAAGGCATTGTGGGGTTAGATTTCAACTTGATTCAACGAAAACTTTCAGTAAGTCATAGCCTCGATTCGTTGGACGCAATTCAATCTGCTTTGGTTAGTGTGGGTATGAAAGCTGTTCTTGAGCAAGATAACGCACCTACTAAAAGCTCAAGACATCAAAAGCCAGTCAAAACAAATTGGTGGCCGTTAGCTATCTCTGGTGTGACAGCTGCTTTGGCTGAATTAATTGAGTTATTCCCATTTGAAGTTAACCAACTCAGTAGCCAATATCTTGTGATTGCCTTGGTTTTATTCTCTATTGCTAGTGGCGGCCTAACAACTTATAAAAAGGGTTGGATTGCCTTAAAGAACGGCAATCTAAACATGAACGCACTCATGTCGATTGCTGTGACTGGAGCAATGGCAATTGGTAGTTGGCCTGAAGCCGCCATGGTGATGTTCTTATTTTCAATGGCTGAAGTGATTGAGGCTAAGTCACTTGACCGTGCTCGCAATGCGATTAGCGGTTTGTTAGACTTAACGCCAGAGATTGCGACGGTGCTTCAAGCCGATGGCAGTTGGTTGCCAACACCAGTCAAATCCATTGCTTTGGGAGCTATTGTTCAAGTGCGCCCAGGTGAGCGTATTGCTTTAGATGGTGTGCTCACTAGCGGCAATTCAACAGTTAATCAGGCGCCTATAACGGGTGAGAGCTTGCCAATCGATAAAGCACAAGGTGATACTGTTTTTGCGGGAACAATTAATCAAACGGGTTCTTTCCAGTTTAAGGTGACAGCAATCTCAACAGGCTCTACGCTTGCCAGAATTATTCATGCGGTAGAGGCGGCGCAGGGAAGTAGAGCGCCAACACAGAGATTTGTTGACCAGTTTGCGAAGATTTATACGCCAACCGTTTTCTTAATTGCGGTATTGGTAGCAGTGATTCCTCCTCTAGCTCTTGGTCTGCCATGGCATGACTGGATTTATAAAGCGTTAGTGATGTTGGTAATTGCTTGCCCATGTGCTTTGGTCATTTCGACGCCAGTGACGATTGTTAGTGGATTAGCCGCCGCCGCACGAAAAGGCATCTTGGTAAAGGGCGGCGTCTTTCTTGAGATGGGGCGCCATCTGAAAGTCTTGGCATTGGATAAAACAGGAACCATTACCTATGGCAAGCCTAAACAAACAGATTTAATTATTTTGAGTGGCGATGCCAAGCATACGCATCAGGTTGCCGCTAGCTTAGCGGCTCGCTCAGACCATCCCGTATCTTTGGCAATTGCTGACAATGCTACGGAAAACAATCTTTCACTAATTGAGGTGGATAAGTTCGAAGCTATCTTGGGTAGAGGTGTGCGAGGCACTCTTGATGGAGCCACTTATCAACTGGGCAATCACCGCCTGATTGAAGAGTTGGGCTTATGCTCTCCTGAAATTGAAGCCCAATTACTGCCGTTAGAGCAACAAGGCAAAACAGTAGTGATGCTGGCTAATTCGTCGCAAGTATTGGCCCTGATAGCAGTGGCTGATACGGTAAGGGATACCAGTAAGCAAGCCATAAAAGAGCTTCATCATTTGGGCATTACAACGATGATGCTTACTGGTGACAACGCTTATACGGCAAAGGCTATTGGTAAGGAAGTGGGTCTTGATGTAATTGAGGGTAATTTATTGCCCGAGGATAAGCTCAAAATCATCGATGAAGAATTAGTTAAAAATCCCGATGGCAAGGTTGGCATGGTGGGTGATGGCATTAATGATGCGCCAGCTTTAGCAAAGGCTAGCATTGGATTTGCTATGGGAACCGCGGGAACTGATACGGCTATCGAGGCAGCTGATGTTGCATTAATGGATGATGATTTAAGAAAGATTCCGAGCTTTGTTAGGCTATCTCAAACAACAGCTAATATCTTGTTTCAAAACATCACCTTGGCGCTTGGCATTAAGGCGATATTTCTAGTGCTGACCTTTACGGGGCAGGCAACTATGTGGATGGCGGTTTTTGCTGACATGGGAGCCAGCTTATTGGTTGTAGCTAACGGATTACGGCTATTGCGTAGTTAACGTCATTTAAGACCGTAATTTAGAGAAGGGGTAATACACCGCTGAATCGCGGCCGATTCCGATCCGCAAGAGTCGACCTTTTTTCGCAAGCAAAAATCACAAAGTGTGCGATTGAATTGCCAACAGGAAGTCCTGTATCTATATGGGTTTGTAGTAAAGACCAACGGATTGATAATTGAAGTGTCTCTTGGGTTTGTGGGGCATCGCCCGCAAAGCCTTATTCTATATGGTGGGTCTGGCGAGATTCGAACTCGCGACCAACGGATTAAAAGAAGTCGTGGGTCTTCATAAACCTATATATCTATTGGCTTAGCTGTTAGCAAAAATCAGTGTGAGGCTTATCAAATAGGGTAATACCAAATCCAACAGCAAGCAAAATCAACATTGCTGGCACTTTAGGACGATTAAGTAAAGCCAAAGTCATCAGCAAAAGAATTCCTCCAGCAACAGGACTGCTTTCCATGAGGCGAATGCCTTCACCCATGAATGAAAATCCAAGGCCCATCACCACGCCAAGTAATGCAGATTTAGGAATATAAGCAGAGATCTTCTTGGCTAGGCCTGTAAAGGCGAGGAGCAGCCAAATTGCCCCAGTCATTAGTGATGCACCAACCACAACCGATGCGGTCAAACCTGCGGCAATGCTGGCTTGGCTAACGGCACTTGCGCCAATCGCTTTCATTGGCTGCACAGGGAAAGGGGTGCGGTAAATCAAGCCTACGGCTATTAAGGTGACACCAAAAGCAACCAAGATGCCGTTGGGGTTCATTTTGAGAATGGCAATATATGCAGCCACAAATGGAATGAGGGTGCCGAGGTCGCCAAAAGCACCGGCCCATTCATGAATATCAAATCGGTTGGCTGGGCGAGGAATTGGGGTATTCATGGTGTCTATCTATAGCTATCGGTCGTCAAGCTGAAAATTAGACGACTAGCAAGGTTGCATTCTAATCAGTAATATATAGGGGCGAGAAGCCGCCACCTATAGTTCTCAAATTTGTTGTTTGGCCTTGGTAGATGCGGGCAGCCGAAACGAGAGAGTTGCCCTTAAAGACGTAGTCCCTAATATCCACCTTAAGATCGACTTCCTTACCGTCAACGATGACAGTCCTTTTGCTTGGCGGTATAACTTGCTGAGCAATATAACTACTATCTTTAATTTGATTCCATACGCCTTTAGTTAATTTGTCACCCCTGTACACGGCACGACTTCCAAATCCTTGGCTAGGCTTAAAAAAATAGTTCCTGCGATCCGACCAAAGTAGTGCTTCGTTATTAGCTGACACCTTTACGGTTTTTGGTATGTGGGTGAGGAGAATTTCTTTTGTGACCTGGTCCACCTCTAGGTCATTAAGCATTTGCTCATTACTTAACAAGCAAAGATTGTCCTTGTTGGCAAATACGGCGTGGTTAAATGGGTTTGGGGTAATGGCCATAAGGTTCCCAAGGTAGGCCTCCCGTAGAGCTGAGTACGTGGGACCTTGAAAATAAAAATCAGTCGTTCGGTTGTAAATTAGCTCAATTTCAGTATTTTCAAAATAAAGTTTTCTATCCTTAATCACTAAATCTTCTGGTGCGGCAATAATCGCCTTTATTCCATGTTTCTGGAAAAGAGCTTGGAAAAGAAGAAATTCTGGGTATAGGAATTGCTTGGTTGGATTTTCATCGACAATTGCAATCGTCTTTAATATGGCGGCTGGATTGCCCTTAAAAGATTTCCATTCTTGGGTAAACATATTTAGAAAAGCCTCGTATATCTCATCGGGCATATTTCTTCTGGATAAATTTCTTTCTATCGGTTCGCAGCAATTCTTTGATGCGCCAACTTCGAGGGCGCAAATCATGGCGCCACCTGCATTGGTATTGATTTCAATCAGCTGTGGGCCATTAACTCCAAGATGAAAATCAAATCCGTAAAAAACTCCTGCCACATCCTGTTTGTGTTTGGCAATCGGTGGAGCATGATCAAGCACTAATTTCTGAAACAAGGGCAGTTCACAAATTTTAAAAACTGCTTTTACTAGTTGATCAATTTGTTCTAACGCAGCATGGTCAATAAATACGCCACTTTTAGATAGCATGGAGCTTATCTGTGTTGCTGTTGTATCAGCAAGGCTTAAGTTATCAATAAAGCGATGCACTTCAATATCTAGTTTCTTGTTATCCACGCTGATGCAGCTACATTGAGCATTTAGTTTGGCGGCTTTGTCTAACATGGAGTTAATATGTTTTTTAATCATTTAATAGAGTGCGCTAGTTTAGGAGCATTGTAGGTGTTGGCTGTAACTTTTTACGATGGAGGGATCTTTTTCGGCATAAGGCTGCCCATTAGTTATTGGGCTTATTGGAGCTTGGGATGCCGGCGAAATGGATATCTCATGCTTAAAAAATGGGCGGAAATACCAGCATGGGTGACAAATATAAAAATTGGGTGTAATCTTTAGAGATGCGGAAGGTATGCGTTTTCTTATGTTTAAGTTTCTTTTTTAGCCTCATTCATGCGGCTAGCATGCCCGTTTTCGTTCCTGACCATGGCCATGAGCATCAATCCCAGTCGGCGTCACATGCTGATCACTCTGGTTCACATGCTCAGCATAAGCAATGCGATGATTGCAGCCCGTCTTTAGAAAAGGTCGCGAAAAAAGCACCTGCAAAGTGCCACACTAGCGCCCAATGCTGTTTTGGTGTCGCTAACTTAACCAGTTCAACACCTGTGATTACCCCTTTGCAGTATGCGGAAAATCTGTCTGCATACGCCCCCACATTGGCTGTTGGCCAATCGCTGGACAGCATTTACAAACCCCCTCGGATTTAAATTTCCCCAGCAGTAACTAGATTTGGCGATATGTTTTATCGCTGTGTTTGTCTATTGGAGAAATTATGAGCATGTTAAAAGGCATGCGAGGCAATGGAATATTTCTATTGGCGCTCGCCTTACAGGGTGGTTCGGTCGCATTGGCGCAGGACGGAGTGGCATCTACCGCTTCGGCATTCGCAGTTTCCCAGCCCCTGCAATACAAATCGGTATTTGAAGGTTATCAGCCGTACTCTGAGGAGGAAGTCATATCCTGGAAGCAGGCTAATGCTACGGTCGAAAAGATTGGGGGCTGGAAGGCCTATGCAAAAGAAGCTTCACAATCTGATCAATTGCCTGCAAATGAAGGGCATTCAAAAAGCCATCATGAGGGAGTCAAATGATGGTCAATATTCCTTTTGTGAAACGATATAAGCTGGCATCGATCTTGCTGCTAGGCGTTCTATCTGGTTGCGCTAGCGTCAATATTGATGAGGCTTTGCAAAAAACCAATCTCGATTCCAGTAAATTTACGAATGGTCAGGTCGTGCTCGCAAAGTCATCTGATGAGCGTAATGAGCTTAAGGCTAGGGCTCAAGAGCTCCTAACCAAAAAGCTCACTCAAAACGATGCCGTTCAGCTTGCCTTAATTAATAGCCCAGCAGTGCAAGCATTAATTGCCCAGAATTGGTCTGAAGCAGCGTCTGCTGCTCAGGCAGGCAGGATGTCAAATCCGTACTTTGCCTTCGAGCGCATGGTTACCAGCCCTGAGATTGAATTTAATCGTTGGTTTGTATTTGGATTATTGGATCTCATCACCTTGCCCCAACGCAAAGGAATTGCTGATAAGCGCATTGAGCAGGCGCAATTACGGTTAACTACAGAAATTATTGATCAGGTAACCTTGGTTCGTCAGGCTTGGGTTCGTGCGGTCTCTGCTGAAGAATCCTTGAAGTATGCCGAGCAGGTATTTCGTAGTGCTGAAGCAAGTGCGGAATTGGCAAAGCGTATGGAGGCGGTTGGTAATTTCAATAAGATTAGCCGCGCAAGACAGCAAGCGTTTTATGCTGATTCAGCAACGCAGTTCGCCAATGCAAAGCAGTCAGCAGTTAGTCGCAGGGAGGAGCTAGTTCGCGCTCTTGGTTTAAGTGAGCTACAGGCTGGTGAGTTGAAATTGCCTAATCGCCTCCCAGATTTACCAAAACAACCCCCTGATGCCCAATGGATTGCCCAGCAAGCTGGTGTGGAGCGTTTGGATATTCGCCTTGCCACAGCAACTTTGGAAGCGGCTGCAAAAGCACAAGGCCTTAATACGATTACGAGCTTTACGGATATTGAGTTAGGCATCAATCATGGCACTAAATTTAACTCATCAACTGGTGAAAGCACGCCAAAGCAAGGCTATGAGATTTCGATTCGTTTGCCCATTTTTGATTGGGGTGACATGAGTCGTGATGCGATGAATGCCCAAACTTTGGCTGCATTTAATCGACTAGAGGGCGTGACTCGAAATGCTAGCTCCAATCTTAGAGAGACCTATTCTGCATATCGAACTGCCTACGATATTTCTCAACATTACCGCAAGGAAGTTATTCCCGTTAGAAAAGCAATCGCAGAGGAAAGTCAGCTTCGCTATAACGGCATGATCATTGGTGTCTTTGAGTTGATAGCAGATTCAAGGGATCAAGTCTCAGCTGTGATTTCAGCAATCAATGCTCAGCAACAATTTTGGCTAACGGACGCAGCATTGCAATCATCCTTAATCGGTAGGCCAACAATATTGCAGGTGCCAAGTGTCACAGGCGCAGGAATGTTGGCTAACCCTGCTGGACATTAAGAGAGAAAATTATGAGTTCAAGAAGAGAGTTTTTTAAATATGCGGGAATTGCTGGTGGCGCCGTTGCTGCCGCAGCCGTAGGTCGATATGCATTATCTGGCGCACCTGAGATAGTGACTCAAACTAATGCCAATACGATGCCGCCATTGACCCCAAGCACTGGCAGGCCTTACAACCCTGTTGTGACTTTAAATGGCTGGACATTGCCTTGGAGAATGAACGAGGGTGTTAAGGAGTTTCATTTAGTTGCCGAACCTGTCGTGCGTGAAATGGCGCCAGGATTTAAGGCGCACCTATGGGGATATAACGGCCAAAGTCCAGGGCCTACGATTGAGGTGGTCGAGGGTGATCGAGTTAGGATATTTGTTACCAATCGACTCCCTGAGCAAACCTCAGTGCATTGGCATGGCCAACGGCTTCCAAACGGAATGGATGGTGTGACGGGTTTAACTCAAAAGGGTATTCCGCCTGGGAAAACCTTTATGTACGAGTTTGTCGCCCGTCGTCCTGGTACGTTCATGTATCACCCACATGCCGATGAAATGACTCAAATGGCTATGGGAATGATGGGTATGTGGATTACTCACCCTAAAGAAAAGAATCCATTAATTGATGATGTTAATAGAGACTTTTGCTTTTTACTAAGCTCCTATGACATTGATCCTGGCAGTTACACGCCAAAAGTTGCAACGATGGTTGATTTCAATATATGGAGCTGGAATAGTCGGGTTTTTCCGGGAATTGATTCATTAAATGTTGCTTTAAATGACAAGGTCAGAATTCGGGTCGGTAATTTGACGATGACCAATCACCCAATCCATCTACACGGTCATGAGTTTTCTGTAACGGGAACGGATGGTGGTCCCGTACCTAAAACGGCTCGTTGGCCTGAAGTGACAACCGATATAGCAGTTGGGCAAATGCGGCAAATTGAGTTTATTGCTGATGAAGAAGGGGATTGGGCGCTTCATTGCCACAAGAGCCATCACACCATGAATGCTATGGGACATAACCTTCCAACCATGATTGGTGTTGATCATCGAGGGGTTGGTAAAAAGATCAATAGCCTCATACCGGACTATATGGTGATGGGTGAGCGTGGCATGGGTGATATGTCCGAGATGGAAATGCCAATACCGGATAACACTGCTCGCATGATGACCGGCATGGGCCCTTTTGGTTCTGTGGAAATGGGAGGGATGTTTAGCGTACTGAAAGTGCGTAAAGATCAAAAGCCTGGGGATTATCAAGACTCAGGCTGGTACAAACATCCAGCAGGGACAGTGGCAGAAATCTACAAAGGGCCGCTACCGTCGGCCCCAACCCAATCTAATTTAGGAAAAGCCGATGGCTCCAATAAAACCAGTTCTACAAAAGAAATAGAAGTGCAGGTAAGAAAACCTAACGGACATTCTGGACATTAATAAAGGAAACCAAAATGAAAAAAATTCAATTTACATTAGCAGCAATTTCAATCGCCGCCTCTAGCTTAGTATTTGCACAGGGCTCAATGCAGTCTGGTGGAATGGGTATGATGGGGCAGGGAGCGATGAATCAAGATCAAATGGCATCGATGTGCCAAAAAATGCATCCTGAAATGAGTCTTGATCAGTGCAAGTCTATGCATGACAACATGGCAAAAATGTCACCCGAACAAAGGGTTGCAATGTGCCAAAAGATGCATCCCGAAATGAGTGCTGATCAGTGCAAGGCTATGCATGACAAGATGCATGGAGGAGCTTCTGGCGCTGGAATGGGTGGCATGGGAGCAATGGCGCACGATCATGGTGCAGGCGGTGGTCATCAACATGGAAGTGAAAGCTCGGCCATAGGCCAGCCTGGTCTTGCTAAAAATATCAGTCGGACGGTTAGGGTGAGTATGACTGATGATATGAAATTTAATCCTAGCAACATTAACGTTAAACAAGGTGAAACGATCCATTTTGTCGTAAAGAATCTGGGCAAAACCAAACATGAAATGGTGCTAGGAACAGATCAAGATCTCAAAGAGCATTACCAGCAGATGATGAAGCATCCAGAAATGGAGCATGCCGAACCAAATATGATTACCTTGGCGCCTGGAAAATCAGGTGAAATTATTTGGCAATTTACTAAGTCTGGAAAAGTGCAGTTTGCCTGCTTACAACCTGGTCATTACGATGCAGGGATGAAGGGGGTGGTTTCAGTTGGTGGTACTAAAACTGCTACGCCAGCAAAACAAGGAGATAGCCATGACTCACACCAACATTAATTTAGGAAGAAGGGCGCTATCTTTTGGCCTAATGTTGATGCCCTTTGCATCGTACGCCGGATCTGGGAAGCCATTAATAACCATATGGAAGAGTCCTACTTGCGGGTGCTGCAAAGATTGGATTGCCTACGTTGAGAAAAATGGTTTTGCCACAAAAGTGAATAGCGATGGCAATGACGAGATTAGAAAGAGAATGGGTATGCCAATTCAATTTGGATCTTGTCATACCGCTGTAATTGAGGGTTACGTTATTGAAGGGCATGTGCCAGCAAGAGAAATCAAACGATTGTTGGCAGAAAAACCCAAAGCGGTCGGAATTGCCGTTCCTGCAATGCCAATGGGTTCGCCAGGGATGGATGGCCCTGAATATGGCTCTAGAAAAGATCCATATGACGTATTGCTTATTTCAAAAAATGGCCAATCCCAGGTTTATCAATCTTATCGTTAGGAGTTCATATGAGTAAATTTAAACAATATTTGAGTGTTCTTTTCTTATTTGCAGGTGTAATCTTGACTCATCAAGTTAGCGCACAAGTAGATGGAGCTTATACCACTGGACAAGTTCGCAAGGTAGATTTGGAGCAGGCAAAAATCACTATTCGTCATGAGGAAATTAAGAATTTAGATATGCCGCCAATGACCATGATTTTTAATGTAAAAAATAAATCTATGCTCAGCGGTCTAAAGACAGGTGATTCTGTGAAGTTTGTTGCGGCTAGCGAAGGTGGAAAGCTCTATGTGACGGAAATTAAAAAGGGAAATGAGAATGAGTCAAATTAATTTAAATGTAGGCGGGATGACTTGTGGATCCTGTGTAAAGCATGGCGGCTATGTGATTATGTCCACCTTTGGTCCCGAAGGGCCTGAGAAGTGTAGCGGCCTAGAGGTGGTGTGTTATGACGCAGAGCGTTTGCACGATGAGTTTGGCAAAACCTTCAAATTAATACAAAGTTCGACAGAGCTATACAAAACACCCATGGGAAGCACCCAACAGTTCCTCTACTGTTTTTGCAGAATGGAGTGATTCTACCGTTGCACCAAAATAATTTACCTGTGGTTTAATAACTATGTGAAAAAAGTTTTTGTCATAATCTTTATGTTATTCATAGGGCTGCAAACCTCGTTTGCAGCTGTGGCAAGCTATTGCCAGCATGAGCAGTCTTCTACTTCTCACCCAGGGCACCATGAGCATGAGCATAAATCAGACTCAGAAATAACTGGATCAAATTCTGCAAATGATTCTGATTGCGGAACATGCCATTTAGCGCATTCGCCTTTTTTCGCTGAATCTGGCGTTAGTTATATTCATCCGTTTAGCGCAGATTACGTAGTAGCAATTAATCTATATTTCTCCGATCTAAGCATCCCTCCGCCATACAAGCCTAATTGGATCCATCTCGCTTAAGTTGGCGAGAACTATCCCTAAATCTATTTCAATTCTCGTCAACTCTAAATTGTTAAATCAAATGGAGTTGTTATGTTTCAAGAGAAAAAGCCTTTGTGGCGAAATTTTTCTGTTTGGATGCTCTGTATTTCATCGGTATTCTGGCATGCATTTGTCTATGCTGATAATTCAAGGGTTGAGAAACACGAATTAAAGTCCCTGTATGAAATAGCTTGGGAGCGTCAGCCCGAGTCAAAATCCTATCAATTCAAAGTGGATGCTGCGCTTGCAAAACAAAAGATTGCAAGCAGCTTCTTGGCTAGTCCGGCATCTATTGAGGTTGCTCAAAAAACCGATAGAGCTAATAGCAATCAAGGCGCAAGTGAAACTATTGCTGGTTTAGGAATCCCGCTTTGGTTATGGGGTGAGCGTAGTAATTCAATAGGATTAGCCGATGCTGAATACAAAAAATTACTTTCCCAGTATCTGTTAATTCAACTCAGGGTTGCAGCTGAAGTGCGCGATGCTTACTGGTCTTATAAGCGATTTGGCGTAGAGCTGGATTTGGCTAATAGTAGACTTCAAAATGCAAAGGCACTAAGTGTAGATGTTGAAAAAAGATTTAGGGCTGGTGACTTATCCCGTGCAGACTTGCACCAAGCTGATGGTGCATTGGCCAATGCGGAGGCAAGTTTGGCCGAAGCACAAGCGAACTTCATTAATGCCGAGCAAAGGGTCCGCTCGTTGCTTGGTAATGGAGCAACGGGAAAATCTATCAAGACTAGATTATCAAATCAACTGGCTGAGCCAATTCCAAAAGTTCCTGAAAATTTATCGAGTCTAGATTTCAATTTGCCAGTAGTGACGGCATTGCTTGATCAGCTTGAGGTGGCCAAGAAAGCAGTTTTGCTAGCTAAAACACAAACCCGATCAACTCCTGAATTACAACTATTAACAACAAGAGGGCGGGAGGTATATGGCGTTCCATTCCAGCAATCTATCACCCTGGGAATACGTATTCCATTTGGTTCAGATGCACGCTATCAAAATAAATTGGCGACGACAACTGCTGAAATGGTAGAGGCTGAATCACAGTTGGTGTTTGAAAGAGAGCGGGCTCTCTCCAATATTGAATCAAGTGCTTTACTAGTAAAAACTGCCCGATTAAAGGCGGATTCATCTGAAAGAAGGGCCATCTTAGCCAATGAAACACGATCTTTTTTCGAGAAGTCATTTCGATTTGGTGAGACGGATTTACCTACGAGATTACGTATTGAGCTAGAGGCTTCAGATGCAAGTCGACAGGCTGCAGTTGCAAAAATAAATTATGCAGTAGCTATTTCAAATCTACGTCAAGCCCTTGGGCTCTTACCGGAATAAGGATTTATCAATGAATTATTCAAAACTCAAACTCATTCTAAGTTCCGCTGCACTTCTCTTCGCAACTGCATCTGTGGACCTGGCAATTGCTGGCCCTGGCCATGATTACGATTCAGGGCAAGCAGGCAATTCTGCTGGGGCGGCCTTACCTCGTTTTTATGCGGAATCGGATTTATATGAGGTTGTTGGCGTTTTCGATGGAAAACTGATTCGGCTTTATTTAGATCATTTTTTAACCAACAAGCCTGTGAAAGCTGCACAAGTCAATATTGACCTAGATGGTCAAAAATTTGAATTAAAGGAGTCCTCTGACAATATCTACGAAGGAATCCTTGCTAAAAATTTACAGAGTGATCCTATGCCTGTAACTGTAACCATCATAGATGGTGATGTAAGTGACATTATTGCAACCACTTTTATAAATCAACATACCAACTCAGCAAAATTTAGTTGGGGACTAATCGCTAAGCTGGTGATTATTGCATTAGTTCTACTTGCGATTTCTTGGTTCGCTTACTCCAAACGTCGTCAATTTATCCCGCAAATAAAAAAAATACTTGTGCAAATTAAGGATCGCAAATGATTATCTCTTTCCCATTATTTAAACCTGCCTTAATTGCGGCTGTATTTTTTTTCTCAAGTTTGGCATATGCGGGACCTGGTCACGGAGATGAAAAGGAGTCAGGTGGCTTACTGAGTATTGATGCTCCAAAAAGGCAAGCAAATGGCAATCTTTTCATACCTAAGTTGGCGCAAAGGCAATTGAAGGTTGAGACTGAAATAGCTGAAAGCGGTGATTTTCCTAAAACACTTGATTTAGCAGGTAAGGTCATGGTGGATCCAAACTTTGGCGGCAAGGTTCAAGCTATAGTTGCAGGACGAATCACGCCAGGACCCAAAGGTTTTCCACTGCCAGGTCAGAGTGTTAAGAAAGGTGATGTGCTTGCTTACGTAACGCCAGAGGCGGGCCCTAGCGGTACCCGTTCTTTGGCTGAAAGTCGTTTAAAGCGGCTGCAAGAGTTAAGTGATACCGTGCCTCGTAAAACGATCGAGGAGGCTCAGGCCGCAGTTGCTAATGAAGAATTGAGAGCGCCTGTTTCGGGGATTATCTCAACGATGGGCATTGTTTCTGGGCAGGTAGTCGAGGCAAGGCAATTAATTTTCGAGGTGGTAAACCCAAGTCGTTTATTGGTTGAGGCATTAGCTTATGACGGCACTATGCTCAAAAATATATCCGGTGGATTCATTGAATATTCTGGAAAAACTATTGAACTTCAGTACTTGGGCGGAGGCCAATCTATGAGAGAGCTCGCACTTCCAATTACCTTTTCTGGGAAAAATGATGATTTGCTAGGAATTCCTATTGGCCAACTACTCAGGGTGTTTGTTAGCACGGCAACTAAATATAACGGCTTGAAGATTCCTTCCTCAGCAATTGTTAAAAATAGCGCCAATCAAAACATTGTCTGGATTAAGAAGTCACCAGAAGAGTTCGAGTCAAAAGTAGTCTTATATGAGCCGCTCGATGGAAAGTATGTCGTTGTCACATCAGGATTGTCTGTGCAAGATAGGGTGGTAAGTGGCGCAGCTTCCTTAATTAATCAAATTCGCTAAGGGCTACTATGTTTACCTGGCTTTTAAACTTTAGCTTAAAAAATCGTCTGATTGTTATCTTGATTGGATTAATCATCATGGTATACGGAGCATTTACGCTCCAGAGCATGCCAGTAGATGTTTTTCCAGATCTTAATAAGCCAACCGTAACTGTAATGACAGAGGCTGGCGGAATGGCTTCAGAAGAGGTTGAGCAATTAATTACATTTCCATTGGAAACGTTAATGAATGGTCTTCCGGGCGTCGAGTCGGTGAGATCAATTTCGAGCGCAGGACTCTCTTTTATCTACATTACCTTTAATTGGAGCACGGATATATATCGAGCCCGTCAAATGGTGAGTGAGCGGTTAAACACAATGGAAAACACGTTGCCCGATAAGGTCATGCCTAGAATGGGTCCGATCAGCTCCATCATGGGTGAAATCATGCAAATTGCAATCCCAATTGATGAAGCCAAAATCTCCCCAATGCAAGTTCGGGAATATGCAGACTGGGTCTTAAGGCCACGATTGATGGCAATTCCAGGAGTTGCCCAAGTTATTCCGATCGGAGGACAGGTCCGTCAATTTCAAGTGCAGCCTAATACGAGGCGAATGTCCGAGCTAGGGGTGACGGTATCGCAGCTGGAGGGGGTTCTCAGAGGACATTCATCGAATACTTCCGGGGGCTTCATTGAGGTTAATAGCAAGGAATACCTGATTCGTAACATTGGCAGAACTTCAAGCTTGGATGATTTGAGAAACTTGGCAGTCACAACAAAGGGTGGTCAGCCGATTTTACTAAAGCAAATAGCTGAGGTTACATTTGCGCCAGCAGTTAAGCGAGGTGATGCTGGTTATGAAGGAGGTCCCGCAGTTATCTTGGGCATTCAAAAGCAGCCATCGGCCGACACAATCGATTTAAGTTTAAAAATTGAAAATGCGCTGAATCAATTAAAACAAGGCCTTCCTGAAGGGATGAATACGCCCAGAATGACGTTTAGGCAGGCTACATTTATAGAGGCGTCTATCAATACACTTGAGGGAAAACTGATTGGCGCTTCCATTTTTGTTGCAATTATTTTGTATCTGTTTTTGGGCACATTTAGGCCAGTTTTTATTTCATTGACTGCAATTCCAATATCAATACTTATTACAGCTTTAGTTTTTAAATATTTTGGTCTTTCCATTAACACTATGACCTTAGGAGGTCTTGCTATCGCTATTGGCGGATTAGTGGATGATGCAGTTGTTGATGTTGAAAATATCATTCGCAGACTCAAGATCAATGCCGATAAGCCAGAAGGTGAGCGTGTCAGCATTATTGAGGTAGTGCGGTTGGCATCACTTGAAGTTAGAACCGGGATTATTTATGCTACTGCCATCATAGTTTTAGTATTCGTCCCTCTATTTGCACTTTCGGGAATTGAGGGTAAATTATTTACCCCTCTTGGGATAGCATTTATAGTTTCTACGCTTGCCTCTTTGATCGTGTCGGTAACGGTTACGCCAGTGTTGAGTTATTACCTATTACCAGGTATGCAAAAGACTAGTCATGGGGATGCCAAACTACTTGTTTGGCTTAAATCACATTACCAAGTGATACTCGAACGTTTTTTGGTGGCACCAAAAAGATATATTGTTTATGCCGCGTCCTTAGTTCTCATTTCTGGGCTCAGCATTTTTTTGATGCCAACAGCTTTTTTGCCCCCGTTTAATGAGGGTACTTTGTTGGTGGGTTTGAGGCTTAATCCGGGGGTCGCTTTGACTGAATCTTCCGCAATTGCGCGGCAAGCTGAAGTGCTTATTCGTCAAATCCCTGAAGTGACTTATGTTGGCAGAAGGAGTGGTCGCGCTGAGCTTGATGAGCACGCAGAAGGCGTGCATGTGAGTGAGCTTGATGTGGGGCTTAAGTCGGCAAGTGAATTAACAAGATCGATGGCTGATATTCAAGACGACATTCGAAAGAGATTGGTAAACTTACCTGCTGCTATTGCGATAGGGCAGCCTATCTCACACAGAATCGACCACATGCTATCAGGAGTGCGTTCACAGATTGCCATTAAGATTTTTGGTGATGACTTGGATATTTTGCGCAGTCAAGCTGATTTATTGCGCACAAAATTATCTGGAGTTTCAGGTCTCGTAGACTTAGAGATTGAAAAGCAAGTATTAGCTCCGCAAATTAAGATACGAATTAATTATGATTTGGCTGCACAGTACGGAGTTTCCACCTCTCAAGTAATGGAATTATTGCAGTCTATTGTTGAGGGAGAGCGGTTATCTCAAATTATCGAGGGAAGTAAACGTTTTGGACTTGTGCTGAAATTGCCAGAGAGTTCTCGAACGCTTGATGGATTGTCTGATGTTTTAATTGATACTCCGCTTGGAAGAATACCGCTTTCAAAGATTGCCTCCTTGGAGGATGGCGATGGCCCCAATCAAATTAGCAGGGATGATGGGAAAAGACGTATTGTCATTTCAGCAAATACATCAAATAGAGCATTGTCTGATGTAGTCAAAGATATCAGAGGTATCGTTGATAACTCTAGTATGCCTGAAGGATATTTTGTGACATTAGGTGGACAATTTGTCGCTCAAGAAATGGCCTCTAAGTTGATTGGATTTTTATCAATCGGTTCGCTACTCATGATGTTTGCTGTACTTTACACAAAGTACAAATCAACGCTTTTATCTCTCATGATTATGTCCAACATTCCATTGGCAATGGTTGGCGCAATCATTGGTTTATGGCTATCTGGTCAGCCACTGTCAATTGCCGCCCTCATTGGATTCATTACGCTAGCTGGCATATCTGTGCGAAATGGGATATTGAAAATAAGCCACTACCTAAATCTGATGAGGCTAGAGGGTGAGTCCTTCAGTAAGGCAATGATAGTAAGAGGCTCAATTGAGAGATTGTCCCCAGTTTTGATGACTGCGTTAGTTACGGCATTTGCTCTGGCTCCTTTGCTGTTTGAGGCAGAGCGCCCGGGTACAGAGATACTGCATCCAGTGGCGGTTGTAATATTTTCTGGGCTTATCAGCTCAACCTTATTAGATACCTTTCTAACGCCGGCTATGTTTTGGCTCTATGGAAAGAAAGACGCTGAAAAATCATTATTAATTACAAATGCACAAGAGGGATATTAAAAATGAAAATTCGTTCACTTTTATTAATGTTGGTAATTTTTCTATCGACTGCAACTATTGCAAATGCTGACGGGGCGCACGATCATGCCCCTCTATTTGGAGGAAAAATATTTGTAGTCAAGGATATTGATGTTGAGCTTGTCGCAAAAAACGATTTGGTGCAAATTTATGTGCGAGATCATGGAAAGCCTATTGACATTAATGGGGGAAGCGCAAAGCTAACATTATTAAATGGAGCGGGCAAGAAAGAATATGAGCTTGCTGCAAATAAGGAAAATTTTGAGATAAAGGAAAAATTTAATTTAGAAAAGGGTACTAAGGTAATTGCAATTATTAAATTTAAAAATCAAGTCATTACGGCTAGATATGTTTACTGAGCCACCACTTTTTTGATCTAGGTTTTAAGACGGTAGATAGCTGGAATGATTATATGAAGTTCAGGTTCATAGGAGAGTAATTTATTTGGGATGAATAAATTACCATCTTAGCGCCATCCTTAGCCCCAACAATAATAGCGCCAGCTTTTTTCTTGAGGTTGCAGCTAGTGCATCATTAAAATTTACATGTGTGCCTGCAGTCATCCATGATGAGTAGGCATTATTCATTTTGTATTGCGCTTTATAAGTTTGAAGTCTTCTTCTTTGTACTTTCTACTTTTGCTAGATTTTGCTGCCCAGCTTGAATCTTTTGTCTTGCACGTTATGCTTTTATAGCAGCCTGAGCTCGTTTGGCTTGATCCTTAAGACTCTCAACTCTTGCTAGAGTGGGTCTTAGTAACGCAATTTCAGTCTAGGCACCCATTTAACTTGCATCCGTTTTAGATCTCTTTTAACTTTTACCAGCTTACATAGCTTAGAGCTCGATTTCATAACATTCTTAACTCTGATGATGGTAGATGAACCCGTTTGTCTTGCAATAACTTTATAAGTAATTTGGTAGTGAGTGTATGAGCCAATAGGTGAAGAAATGTAATTAAGTTCGATTTGATAGGTGAAATTTCGGCGATCAATGTTGGTGATATTTTCAATAGTCTCTGCATCGAGCAGCCTCTTAAATTGCTCTTCCTTTGTGAGCCTTGAATCTACAGATGTTGCTCGTAGTTTTTTCTTTCTATATTTATAGTTCATTTCATATTGCACCGTTACTTAAGTAACGGTATTAGTATTGCGTATCACTATCTCTGTCTGCCTGATGTCAAAAGAAATCTAATTTGCTATGATCCCCGCGATTTTGAATCAATTTCACGGTTTGACATATCGGATTCGATTCCATGTTGGTGTGCCTGATCTTTGGTAAATTCCATTTTTCGATATAGATCCATATCAGCAGAACCTCTTGGGCTAATCACGTTTTGAGGTAAGGGCTTCAGAAAACTATTGACCTGCATATTGGGGTTGGCATCAAGGGCTCTAGTTTGTTTTGGCCCCACAGACTTTCCTAATCCCTTGGGGGTATTGAAGGGTTTTGGTGGACGAGGAGGTGCAACGGGCTTTGCTTTTGGCATGATTTTGCGTTTGGGTGCTGCTGGAATCTTTGGCCGTTTAGAAGTAGCGGTCTTGGTTTTTGATTTGGTTGCCCGCGGCTTATATTTCTGTATTAGCTTAGCGAGATTAATTCGCTCTTCTATATTTAAAAGTTCATTGATTAGCATAGCTGCCGCTCCTTTTCTTATATTTAGCTAACCAATGTAGGTAGGTGTACGATGTTATGTGCCCCATACATCCCTTGCAATAAAAATAAAGCGGCTTGATTTGAATCGGCTTGTACCTGGGTTTTCATAACCATATTGCTAGGCTGTGTTCTCACATAAGCTTCATAGGTTTTCATAATTCCTCCAGTATTAAAAGAAGGGCTAGGATTGCTAGGAGAGCTAGCCCTGTATTGGTCATTTGGTAAAGCCTGCTCTAACGCTGACACTAGCAGCATCGATTTGGCTATCTAGCTCCCCAGCATCTATAGCTTGGCGTACTTGCTCTAATACCTGTATTAGCTCTTCGGTATTGGCTACTTCTATAGCCGTTTTGCCTTTGGCAATTTCAATCACCTTATTGCCATATTTAATCGCTACGCAAGTCTTGCCAGCGTCATTGGTGAACCACCAGGGCTTAATTCGTTTTGGCACTTCTAAGACTTTGATGTTCCCTTCAATATCTTTAATGCGCTTAGTCTTTAAGGGTGCGTAGGGCGTTCCTGTGCTTTGCGATTGGATTAGCTTTTGTTGCTCCCAAAGCTTTGAAATCACCTTATTTCTGCGCTGAACTACAGGGGGTTGTGAAGTGGGTTTTTTGGCAGTTACTAGTTTTAGGCTACTTAATGTGCTCATCGCGTTCTCCTCTAAAAGTTACATGGGCACATACACAATATGATCTGATTTCCAGAATGAGCAACCAATAAAGCAATGCCGCTATCTCTAACTATTTCAAATATAGAGATTCCATATATTCAAAATAATTTGTGTGGTTTGTATAAATAAATGCGTAAACAAGGCTAAGGCTGGCACACCAAACTTAAACGTGCCGTTAAACCCGTTCTCAACCCGTGTAGTGACGGTATGCAAATTTGGATTACTTGTTATCTAGCTTCATCACACTATCCTTAACAGGACGCCTTAAACGCAGCACCATTGTGCAATGACGTTTGTGATGCCGTAATGGTTGGTAACGCAGAAACTGCGTGAATATAGGCTTATATAGAAGAAATTCATAAAGGCCGAAAGTGAGTGGGAAACGCCATTGAAGTAACCCCACATGCCCCTTGTAGCTACTGATACAGCGCAAGGATTGCAGCGTAACAGGCTCGCACGTAAAAGGTGATCGCAAAACCTACCTAATCTTGTTAACTCAAGTTGTGTTGTATCGGATATTAAAAACCTCAGCAAAAGGTCCATATGTTCATGCCCGTAGCAGGGCATGGCATATTCTTCCTAGCAAAAGGGTTTCAATAAAATAAGAAAAAAAGAAAATGCGATGAGCGCAAGCGAAGAGCAAGTGAACGTAGTTCACTTTTAATGCTTCTTATTAAATTCATTCATAAAACCACAAAGAAATACCTATTAAAAGCGCTCAAACTTGAACGATCTGATCTAACTAGATATCAACACCAGTGAAAAGTAATAAATAGCGTATAGGGCTGTTTAATGTAGCTATAAGCAGATGTGGCAGATCAGCCACAGATTTTGAGAAATCTCAGCTTTTATTAAAACCACACAAAATATACATTTTGTTAGGTTGTGCTGTAAGTCATTGAAATCGAATAACTAAATTTTGATGGCGCAAATGCCACATTCGGTTGCTCATTTCTAACTTCAGAAAATATGCTTATAGCTGTGTATTTGTTACTTTTATAGGAGCTAGGCAATGGCACAAGCAAAAACATTTACTGCAAGCGAATTAGAGAAAGTTTTGCGTTTTTCACAATCAACTAAACACGCGGTGCGTAATAGGGCGTTGATATTAATTTCTCATTGGTCTGGACTTAGGGCGGGCGAAATATCTGCTTTACGGATATGCGATATATGCGATAGCGATATGCGGGTCAAATCCGAAATCCGTTTATTGCCTGAATACACCAAAGGCAAACACGCTAGAACCGTTTTTGTGAATGACAAGCTAAGAGCAGAGCTGCAAAGCTATGCCAACAGCTTAAAGATCAGGGATCTCAATCAAGCGTTCTTTTACACGCAAAAGAATCCCAAGCGTGGGTTTACGCCAAACTCATTAACCTTATTCTTTAAAGAGCTCTATGCAGCTTCAGGGATTGCTGGCGCCAGTAGTCACAGCGGCCGCAGAAGCTTTATTACTAATTTGGCAAATAAAGGTATTGGGGTGAGGGTGTTAATGAGCTTAGCTGGTCATCGCAATATTGCTACTACCCAGGTCTACATCGATGTTAACGACGATATGAAACGCAGGGCAGTGGAATTGGTTTAATTTTTACGCTTTAGTTCTTTTACCCAGGTGTGAGTTGTGGCATCTGGAAAGCGGCCTTCAGTTGCGTGAGCCATTAAGGATAATATTTGCTCGATTAAATGATCTAGGCTGTCATTAAGCTCTTTGGTGTATTGATTGGTTAAGTGATCATTCAGGCCTATATGTCTTACCAATCCTTTCTTTTGAGCAAATAGATTTTTTTGAAATCCAGGCTTCACTTTTTCAATCTGAAATTCAGCATATAGATCTAGCCTAAATTTGATGTCGCTGTAATCAAGCTTTCCATCGCGAACCAAATGAAAATCAGCTCTGCTGTGATCCCAGCGATTAAATCGATCTGACCTGTATAGAGCCTCTTGTCGCTGCAGAATTTCTGTAAATTGCTTTTTAAGGGCATCAGGATGCAAGTTCAAAGGCACCTCTAGATGCAATACTGGAATAGCATTTTCATCTTTAGCGGTTTTAATCTTGTAGCCCAAAGTAATTGGTTCAACTTTTTGGTAAGGAACCTTTTCAGCAAAGATCTTATACCCTCGCTTCTTCCACCATTCCTCAAACGTAATATTGGAAAGGTCTTTAAATCCATCCCAAGTCTTCTTCGCTTTTTCGCTTGGAAAATTTCCTGAAGCCATTTTCCCGTACCAAGGCGATGCTTTTAAAAGATCGAACCAAGCCTCATACATAGTCCCTTTTGACTTAGCTGCAGACGCTTCGAGAGTGAACCCGAAGATCTCATTTTCGTAAGGTAAGCCTTTATAGAAGTATTCAATTTCCATAGTTTCGGAACTTTAGTTCCTCTCCTCTCATCCCAATGCAATTCGCTCCCAGCCTTTATAGCATATAGCTCTTCTTGGGGGCTGACTAGGGTTTTTAAGCGCTTCGGAAGTTGAAGCTTTCCTTCAAGTTCTGGATTACAGGATTGCTCATAACAAGGAAAATTTTTCTTATGCAATCAAAACAAAAGGTTGCATAGAGGTTGTGATGTGAAGCAATTTATATCGCAACTATTTTAAACGTAGCACTTAAAAAAGGGAAATACAAATGAATGCATCTAAAACATTGCATATCAATATGACAGAGCAGGGCATGGCTTGTTCTGTACCTGCAACCGTGGCGCAAATCAAAGGCACTGAAAAGCTAGTTGCTGCCTCAATTGCTGAGGTGGGGTTTGAGGAGTATGAAAAACGCCACTTAAAGGCAATCAAGAAACTCAAGGAGGAATCGCACTTGGTTTCTGCTATGTACAAGCAGTTTGGTTCGCTTGATCACATGGGCCCTCATTTCACAAGCTGCTTGGTAATTGCAGTTAGCAATTCCATGCTATATCAAGAGCCACTTAAGTTGGAGGGCGGTGAGTTACTTAACGTGGGTGAAAAAGGTTTTTTTGAAGCCTTTGATCACTTATCTGTTGCTGAATAAGGAGCTCTATATGAAGCAAGCAGTTAATGATCCGCTCTTTAACCACCAAATGGTTGATGTAGCTAACTTAGTACAAGGCGGTGAGGTTAAGGATGTATATCTCAAAAACTTTGACTACGTTGAGATGGGGTTTGCTAATTCGATTGAGTGGGCAGAAAAAACTGAACGTGAAAACGTGCAGGTAGGCCAATTGGTTAAGGTAGTTGGCAATTGGCCGCATACAAACACCTATCAAGAACGTTTTTGGGTAGAGGTAACTAAGGTCACTTTGGATTTGTCCTTCAATAAGTTTTATTGGGGGCGTGTCTATAGCAATACACAGGTGGCCAATTGTGGTGATCTTATTGGCCCCATCAAGCCGCATAACGTGGCTGCTGTTGAGTCTAGCTACTTCACATCTTTTTCTCAGGCTGCGTAAGGAGGATTTATGCCTGTGAATAAGAAATTATTGGAAGCAGAGTTTGAGGAGGAGCTGCTGGTGGCTTGCGATAAGGTGGAAAAGTGCTTGCATCGTCGGAACCTCGCTACTCGTACCCTAATTCAGCAGTATGGCGCAATCAAAGCTGCAACTGAGTTAGTGATGCATCCCAAAGTACACGATGGCTTTGTTGACTTGCTATTGATTGGCAAAAGCTATCTCACTGTGGAATACATCGTTTGCAAGAAAAAGTATGCGGAGTTATTTCCTGAAGAAGTTCGTAACAAGGCATGGGAGAAGGTTAGCTTCGCTTCTCATAAGCCCAAGCGGCACTTTAAAAAGAAGCCAATTATTTTGAGTCGTTTTCGTTAATAAATTAAGGAGAATTTTATGAGTAGTGATAAATCTGCATTAGTGTCAATGGAGCATTATGGCCTGGATTTTTCCATGAGCATTTCATTGGCGGTTATTTCATCGATGATTTGTATGATTGGGCTTCATATCGATCATGGTCCGGGTATGGTTGAGGGTGTGCGAGAAGATGTTTTCAGCAAAGTAGTAGACCTCAAAAACTTGGTGGACCTAAACCCAGAGTTGCGCGAAGAGAAAGGGTTTTATGACGGCTATTACATGACTCTTTGTGCGCTTTTATTGGCACTTGATGCATATATGGAAGGCGAGCTGATCGACTTTGGCCCTGTTTTTGAGTTGGTTAAGCCGCATGAGTCAAGTGCTACTAATCCGAATTTCGAAAAGTTTTTTCATTAAGGAGAAATCATGCCAACTAAAAAAGAGTTAGCAGAAATGCTTAAAAACCTTTTAGAGCAAGGCACGACCTTGTCAGTTAAGCATGACGTATATGTAGAAACATATGTTGAGAAAGGTAATGAGCTGCTTGGAGTTTTGCTTTCTGAAGTTCTTGCTTATGCTCAAGAGGTTTTGGCCATGCCGAATTTGGAGCATGTAATTAAGAAGATGCGTCGCACCCTGAGCCGTGATTACGGGATCAAAACGCAGATCAATAGCCCTAATCTCAATATTATCGTCCGCTATGTTATTCGCAAAAATCGCAAAACAGCACATGTTTATGCTCGTGTATTGCAAGTGGCAATTGATGCTGGAGTTAAGCCTGTAGATTTTCCGAAGTTCGTTAAAACTAATGGTGGCATTGAGCGAATTCGTCAAAGCACGGTAAACCAAGAGCTAGTTAAGGCAAAAGAAGAAAAGCAAGAGTATGAAAATGACAATGCTATTGCATATTCTCGTTACTACTTTGAAGATCTAGCTAAAAAACCATTATCAACATTTACCATTCCAAAGAAGTATGAAAGTTCTATTTTTGATGCTTCTCGTTTTGGCACATTTCGCTACATGATTTGTCATTATGAGGGTGGCGAATATAAGGTGGTTGGTGCGCTGCCTATGTACGAAGAGTTAGATAATCAATTGTTAATTCAATTATTTAATCATCTGCATAGTTGTGGAGTTTATTCGGACGAGGAAAAAGCTAGCAAAGAAGTTGCTCGCCAAGGTGTAGTTGCATGGCGTAAGCGTTTGGCAGCGGATGAAGTGCGGCGTGAAAAAGAGCGTCATGAACGTGAACAGGCTGCGGAGTTTAAAAAGCTGGAAGGTGCTACTACTGAGGCAGCTAATGATCCGCAAGTTCAGGATGCAAAAGCTGCTTAACCTTTTGCTTTTCTAATAAATGAGCCCGCAACGGGCTTTTTTATTGAGCGTTACTTATGTAACGCTAGTTTTGGTTAAAGATTAATGAAATTCACACACCTGTCTACACACCAGCATTTTTTAGCTTTAGACCGCTTATTTAATGGAGTTGCAGCTGAGTATCTGCTCTCATAATCCTTTGGTCCGCGGTTCAAGTCCGCGAGGGCCCACCAGTAGTAATAAACCCCCATCAGTAATGTTGGGGGTTTTTGTTTTTTTAAGCATTTCTTGAGCTTTAATACCTTATACTTATTTCACAATTTTCTAGTGATTGATTCGTTTAAAAAGATCGGAGCTCATAAATGAAACGCTTTCTTTGGGTATTAATTTCAGCAGTTCTAGCATTAGGCATCGCTGCCTGCTCCAAGGGTGATGATTCAAAGCAAATCAAAGTGGCGGTTTCACCAGCATCTCCTCCAATGTTGTTTGATGACAAGGGGCAAATTGTTGGCGTGGACATGGATTTATTCCAAGGTTACTGCCAGTCTCGTGGCTGTACCATCAAAGTTACACCATATGACTGGGCTGGTATGTTGGGTGCCGTTTCTAGTGGCCAAGCTGATGTGGCTTTTTCTGGTATCTCTATTACAGACAAGCGCAAAGAGGTGATGGATTTTTCTCAACCTTACTACGACAACGCTTGGCACTTGGTGAGTCTTAAAAATAAAAATATCAAAATCACTGATCTTAAACAGCTGAAGAAATACTCAATTGGTTACCCACGTGGCATGGCTTACGATGATCTCATTAAAAATGAGTTAGAACCTAAGGGTTATTACACATTAAGCAAAGTAAAGCTTTATCCATCATATGCGGAAGTGATCACTGATCTTCAAAATGGCAATCTAGATTTAGCATTTATCGAGGAGCCAGTATTCTTAAATTATCAAAATAAATTAAATCTACCTGTACAAAGTAGCTATGTCTTCACCGGCTTTGATCAGTTAGGTTTTGCTTTTGCTAAGGGTTCAAAATTACGTGATGATTTTGATAAATACCTAAAAGAGATTGGCCCTGAAAAAGTAAAGGCGACACTTGATAAGTGGATGAAATAAAACATTCACTCATAACGCTACAAGAAAGATCGGCTCGTGACTTTCTATGACATCCTTGCGCAGCTAGCGCAAGGAGTCTCATACACGGTGTTGGTAACACTGGTTTGTTCTGCTACTGGTTTAATTGTCGGACTTGTTTTATCTAGCCTGAGGCGCCTTAATTTTCCTGGAGTTAACCCTTTAATAGATGGGTACGCTTATGTTTTTCGTGGCGTGCCTGTATTAGTGCTGCTTTTCATTGTTTATTTTGGGTTACCCGGAATCGGATTTAAAGTGCCACCTTTATTAGCCATGGCTTTAAGTCTTGGTTTGGTGGCTTCTGCATATTTGGCTGAGGTATTTCGAGGGGCATTTAATTCGGTTGATCCTGCTGAAATTTTGGCAGCTGAGGCTGTGGGTATGACTCGATTACAAGTCTTAATTCATATTGAATTACCTCAAATGCTCAGGTTCTCCGTGCCAGGCATGGTTAATGAGTTCACGACAGTCTTAAAGTTTTCACCATTTGCTTATACGGTAGGCATTCCAGAAATCACCAAACAAGCTATGACTTTGACTGCGACCACATTGCGTGGCATTGAGATTTATTTGGCGGTGGGTGTTTTATATTTTGTTATTTATAGAATTTGTTTGATTGGTGTTCAAGCCCTGAGTAAGCGTTATCAAATTCCTGGCATGGGCTCTGTGTGAGTTAATTGAATCAATACTTAAGTGAGATAAGCGAGTGGCATTAATTCAGGTAAGAGATCTTGTTAAAGAATTTGATGGTCAAAAAGTTCTATCAAACATCAATCTTGATCTTCATGAGGGTGAAGTAAAAGTGCTGATGGGGGCGTCAGGCTCTGGTAAATCCACTTTGTTGCGTTGCTTAAATCGCTTAGTAGAGCCGACATCTGGCTCAATTTTGTTTCGAGGCAAAGAAGTATTGAGTCCTAACACTGATGTTAGAGAGTTGAGACAGCAAATCGGTTTCGTTTTTCAGCAATTCGCTTTATATAGTCATTTATCTGTTTTGGATAACGTCACCTTGGGCCTTCGTAAATTGAAGGGCATGAGTCAAGAAGACGCTAAAGAAAAAGCCCTTCATGAGTTATCTCATTTTGAGATGGCATCTCATCAAGACAAATACCCATCCCAGTTATCTGGGGGGCAGAAACA
>JACCDW010404060.1_pt1 | contig 32221 bp, 30 predicted proteins | sample 7449781 | NCBI WGS metagenome assembly JACCDW01 (sample SAMN15323449, study PRJNA562643) | freshwater metagenome | isolation source: river surface water | place: USA:Blue River Watershed | collected 2017-08-18
GGTGGGGCTGGGGGAAAAGCTGCAAAGTTCCCCCGGATCCTGATGTTGATGGGGAAGAAGGGTTGTGGTAAAACGCTGATGGCAAAGTTGCTTTTTAAGAAGTTCAATTATGATCTCTATGATGTGAAGAACAAGTTGGAGATCCTTGGAACAAATCATAAGTCAATTACCAACAAGCAGTTAGTTGAGCAATTTCACAATGTGATCTCTTATAAGAATCTTAACGAGTTTAAGAAAGAAGCAACAACCTATGGTCTGCTCTTTGATGACGTAGAGTGTATGATTGAGACAGGAGATTCGCCGATCTTCAATGAGATGGTCTCTCTTGTCAAGAGTGCAATGAAGCCGGAGCCCATTGGGAAGGATTCGAAGAGTGGGAATGGAAGTGGAGGAAAGAGTGGAAAAGGCAAAGGTGGAAAGGGTGCAACTCCGAATATATTAGAGATGATGGAGGCTGCAAGTAGTGATCCGGCGATTATCGCCAAACGGACCTTAGGCCCGCCTCGGTTATACAATCCCATTATCTGTACTTGTAACTATACGACGGACAAGAAGATGACGGAGCTCAAGAAGTTGTGCAAAGTGATCGACTTGGGCACGCCCTCTTATGATCAGTATCAAGCCGTCTTTGAACGGCTCTTAAAGCGCAATGGGATTGAGATCCGGGGAGATCGGGAGGCGCTCGAGCGGGATCTCTTTGAGCACTTTGAGTATGACATTCGCAAGATCTATGAGTTTGTGGACAATGTTCGAAGGCTCGCTACCTACAATGGTTATATGGATCAAGCGATTGTAGATCTGTATAAATACATCTATACCAAGGCAGATATGCATTGTCAGGTAAATGATGCGACGATTCGAATTCTTTCAACAGCGCTTAATGTGGAAGAGAGTACTCTATTGTACTATATGGATACGCTCTCGATACCATTGATGGTTCATCATAATATGCTTGATTATATCGAGGAGTCGGCAACAGATTGCGCCGATTTTAAGACGCAATTTGATACGTATATGGGAAGCTTGCAAAGTTTGTGCGACTATGATCAGACCCAGACACTGACCTACAAGTATCATTCGTGGGATTTGCTGCCGACGATGTCTGCGTTTCAGTCCGTATACATCCCGAATCTCTATTTTCAGAAGCTGGGACCGAGTCGAGTTTCAGCATCGAAGATAAAGATTGCCTTTACGAATATCTTGAACAAGATATCACAACTGGAGGTGAATCGCAAGATGGTCCAGAATGCCTACTTTTCGGCAAATCGCCTGATGATCGATGATGATGAGCTTATGTATGTGATCGAGATCTTCCTCAATCTCTTGCAGATTCAGCGGACGAAAGAAGAGGATGAAGACGGGGTTTCGGAAGATGCTGCTTTGGAGGAGGTGAAGGAGGTAAAGGAGGAAGTTACGAAGAAGAGCGCGAGTTCAAGTACTGGAACAGTATCCAAGAAGAAAGGAGGAAGCCCGGTGATCCAAGAACTGTATACTTTGGAGAAATCTCCTTATAAGCGGATCATTGAGATTATGAATCATTACAACATCGATATCCCCAGCTTGGAGATTATCCTAAAGATCGAGAAGCTTAACATATTTGAGAACAAGAATCCAAAGCGGTTTACGGCAAAGATCCGGGATGAGTTGGAGAAGTTTGTCACTGCACAAGCTTCCCAATATGCAGGTGAAGGAGATGATGCAGGAGGGTCGTCTAGTACGATATAATTGGGGGTGCAATCCAGATCAGGTTTCTATGAAACCTGATCAGCATTGTCGACTTACCTGCAATCCAGATCAGGTTTCTATGAAACCTGATCCGCATTGTAAATTACCGATCTGCCCTTGCGATCCGTATCCACTTCGGGGTAGCACACTTCGCAATAGCCATCCGTTCCTTCGCATTGGCAGTTTGCGGTTGGCTTATACGTGCCATCGCGTTTTAGGCAAAGGCGGTTAACGTCAGATGGTCGGAAGCCCTTCTTTTCGCAGATGCCCGTAAGAGAGTGAACGGGGAAGAGGTAATCTTCGCCATCGGGAATTTGGTTACCCAATTGATTTGGGTCGGGCATAAAGTCGAATGACTTTCCATCCGCCATTCCTTCGTGGCTATCCAGATGGATCTTTGGGTCGGTGTAGTTCTCAATCGTATCCACCTTCGTTTCCAGCAGATGTTTGCTATTGGAGGTGATGTATCGGTAGTTTTCGTAATAGAGATATCCAAGGATAAGTAAGCCGACGATGATGAAGAGGATGCAGAGGGTGTATCCGAGTTTGGTTAAGACGTTCTTCTTATCAAAGATAGAGATCATTGGATGGATGGATAAATAGTTAGATGGATCTTATATATTAAATACCTAATATATATGAATATTTCTCTTTGTACTATATTACTTTGCTTACTGGATGGGGCAACGGGACTCGGAGTTGAGGCCATTGTAAGGGAGCTTGTATGCCGCCGTATCTGGGTTAATTACAGAGACCGTGCTATGGTAGAGGCTGTCAATCTGGCGAAGGGGGGAGCGGAGCTGGCCCTCATCCTCCAGCTTATCCACATCCTGGTATGAGAGGGCGACCTCAACGTTGGGGGCCATCTGGGCGGGGGCATTGGGGCTTGGAGTAGGGGTCGGGCCATCTCCTCCTTCCATCCTCTCCGTGAAATGCTCGGCTCCCTCCATCTTAGAGAGAGCCTGAGTGCAAACGCCCATCAGCTCATCCACCTTGCGGGTATCCAGCATTGACTTCGAGATGGCATCGATGATCCAGATGACGACAAAGATGGTGATGAAAGGGATGATGATCTGGGACATATAGCTGTTCTGGCACCACTTCATTGAGGAGCAGATGCCGTAAACCACAATCGCAACAATCAGTGCGATGGGGAAGCTATAGACATAGAAAGGGTTCTGATACAAGAGATAACTCCTTACAACAGCCTCGCAGTTTTGATAGATCGACTCCATTTTGGATTTGGGTAATGTTGTGACGTGAATCTTCTATAATCTATAGATATATTTTCGTCTGGTTTACTGGTTCAGATTCATTCCCTTAGGGCGCAGCTGGCCATTATACAGCAAGATGATAAAGATAATCAGGACAATGAAGAGAGGAGGCCAGACGTTGAGGTATCCCAGCTCGTTGAAGTTCGAGTAGATCGAATACTGAACGTACTGAGAGACATTGTCCGTCGTGGTTGCGAAAGAGGGCATCGAGTAGTTAATCATATTGATTACCAGGTAAGCGGCAAAGAGGCCGATCATCACCACCACTGCGGGGTTAAGTGTGGGAACCGTGCGTACCAGATAGACACAGATCGAGATGATGATCACCGTCGAGATGGCATAGTTAAGGGTAAACTTCAGATCGTTCGAGTTCATTATGGATGTGGATTCTCTGTAAAATATCTATTAGTAATACATATTTTAATTTATGAATCTATTACCATTATATGGATCATATAGATCAGATCAGTTATAATAAGAACTGATATCGGGATGTGCTTCTCTGCGTCCTTCAATGATCTTGATCTTCTCTTCGTAATCTGCGATGATCCGCTGATTCATCTCTTGAAGTGCGGCGATCTCACGATCTCGCCTCTCTAACTCCATCATAAAGTTTGCTTGATTCTTCCGGATCGTTCCTTCCAGACCGCCAATCTTCTCTTCCATCGAATCGATTTTATGAATCAATCCGGTGATAACACCTAAGGTCGATTCGGCCAATACGCCAATTTGATACACCATTCCGGACACTTGATCGAGTTTCTCTTCCATTTCAGGCGCGGATATGGTGACAGATGTAGATGACCTCTCTTGACCCTCTTCACACTTTCTCTTTCTATATTCCATTCTGATATTGTTCTCTCTCCGGAAAATCTCTTTAAACTCATTATACCCATTACACTTCTTAATTGGCAAATGCGGTCATACCCATACCACCCATAATGCGGAAGATGTTGTACGACGTGGCGAACATATAGCAATTGAAGTTTTGGCCAATTGGCAAGGTATTAAAGAGCTGAATAAACATCTCCTGATTGACCAAGACGCTCATATTCTGTGTTCCGCTCGGCTGATTGCTTTCCGGATTGAGTGCAAAGGGAAGGACATAGATCCCTTGGCCGCCCGTGCCGCTATGACACTTGAAGACCGTCACATTCTGATAGAACTCCGCCAACTGCATCTCCATACGATCGTGATTGTTAAAGATTGGCTTGGCCGACTCCATAATCTGATACATATTATTAAAGTAGGTCTGCAGCACCTGTGGAGGAACCTTGTTGACGCTCTGATCCTTCACCGAGTTCACAAAGGGTGTAAAGGTATTTTTAATGTATAAAAGTTCATCTTCATAGAAGTGGGAAAAGCCGTAGTAGGGAAGTTGGCTCTGATAATACCGGAAACTCTCTGGATCATCCAGTGCCGTAAAATTGTACCAATCATTCGACAAATCGAGATTGTCTTGTGTCAATACCCAGATAAGCTCCTTGGTCGGGTGGACAAAGGTCGTCTCTAAGTGATTTGGTCCTGCGCGCAATCCCTGGAAGAGGAGGAATTGGGTTTGCTGGATAAGGTACTCGTGGGTAGATTCGCCAAACCGTCGCCTCTCATCATCACCTAAGTAGATGTAGTTAGCGAGTAGATAGGTATTCGATTGCCAGTTTCCTTGAGTGAAGTAATAAAAAACATTCGTGTAATCATATCCGATCGACATCAAGTAATCCCGGATTAGGATGTTGAGCTCAGAGTTCTCATAATCTCCAAACATCCTCTTGGGTGCAATCAGAGGATAGCCGATGCGGATCAGCTCATTGAGCGGGGAAAAGGTAACATCGATCCACAGCTCGTTGTTCTGAAGCGCGACCAAGGGAATCGAGAGTCCCGAATCCTTGCAAAACCAGAACTGAAGGGGGATATAGAGGCGCTTTGCCGGAATGGCAAGGTTCTGTTGGGTAATATCATCCTGAAGGTTTTGGCCAGTGTTGTACATATAATCCTCGCCTCCAACGCACCGCTTAAACTTGCGCTTCTGGTCATCCGGGAGGGTCAAGTCGGTATAGATCTTGATAAAGTCCCCACGCTGCGTGTCGAGGACATTGCCGTCAAGGCGGATGGTGATCTCTTTAATAATCTTCGTTCCTACCTCTTCTACCCAGGCAAAGGGGATCTGGTTGTTGGTAAAGATCGCGGGGAGGTCATAGACAAGATAGCAATCGTGAACGAGGTCGGCGACGCGGTCAATCTTGAGGGATCCCTTGGTCTCCTGGAGGGGAGTGAGGGAGGGGATGGTGTAGAAGTAGAGGGAGACATATTCGCTGCCGAAGGGGGTGGTGTGCCGATAGACGGATTTAAAGTGACTGATACGGGGATCGCCGTACTTGCGGTAGTCGTTGGTGGGAAGGTCGTCCATTGTGCGGACTTGGGGCGTGCCGGTGAGATAGATATCCGCACCGCCCTGCTGAACTAGCTGAAGCTCTCCTGTGCCCATCTTTTGCCTCTTTACTTTTTATGAATCAAATGAATAGATGTATAGCTCTATTTTATTGGATGATTTTCTTTAAGCTGATTGATCTTGGTAATCTAGAGATTGATGGATCATTTGAGGGGGAGGTCTTAAAGAGATTTTCCTTTATAACCCCTCCCATTTGATCCATCAAATATCTTGGATAAATGTAGTATATTTACACATCTACGATCATCAACAATGGAATCGTGTCCATCTCCTTATAAACTTCCCAAGAAGACCCAACTGAATAAGCACAAAAAGTACATTTATGTGAGCGATCCGATTACGGAGAACACCACCTGGTCCTCCAAGTACAACTACATCTTAATGTCCGAGATTCACGTCAAGAGCGGTGCCACCCTTACCATTTGCCCTGGAACAATCGTCTATGCAAATACTGTGGAATGTTCCAATCCCGCATCGATCCCCGCATTGGTTGTCGAGAGTGATTCCAAGCTGATTGCGAATGGTACCCGCGAGTGTCCCATTATCTTTACCACAGTCGCTTGTCTGAATCGCGTCTTTGCCACTGATCCCGCCACAGGAAAGTATACTTACCAGAGTGGCCTGGGACCCTTTGCCGAGTTCTGGAATGGTATTGCGATCTCGGGAACCGGTCTGACTAACACGGCCGATGCCGCGGACAGGGTGGCCCTGGGCGGCTTCCCGATTCCTTATGGTGGGACCAATCCCAATTCCTACAACTTTGAGCTACAGCACGTCTATATCTACTTTGCCGGAATCGCCCGTCTTGGGACGGTTGCATTGACGATTGGCGCACCCAGCTTCTATGACAAGTTCCGTGGGTGCGAGATTCTCTTTGGCCAACAGGCTTCCCTTGCCGTCTATGGAGGCGCCCTCCTCGCCCTGGAGTGCCGAATGGGAATGACATATGCCAACTCTGGAATCCGTCTCTATGACGGCGCTCAGGTATATGTGACGAAGAGCATCTTGATCCAAGGACTTTCCAATATCAATCCGGACTATCAGGATGATGAGACAGAGTCGAGCTTTGCCCGGGTCTCGACGCTGCAGCCGGGTGAGGTCGCAGCGGATATCACCCGATATTCGATCTTATTTATGAATAATTGTGATTTGCTTTCACTCACCTTTACGGCGAACTTTGTGGCGGTGGTGGATGAGGGCCGAGCGCAGATTGTCAATAACTTGTTTGTGGGAAATTGCTATCAAGTGCTCAACTTTACAGAGACAACGAATGATGGTGGCCCTCTTCCGATCTACAATGTTCCTGCAGGCGGATCCGCACTCGTAGAGAACTACATCTACTTGGGAGCGAATACCTATGAGCATATCAATGGAGTCTATTATAGCGGACCTTCGACGGGGATTACGTATCCGGGAGAGTCGACAACGACGGTAAAGGAGATTCGGTTCTTGTTCTATGGCGCGGATACAGATGAGCTTGTTTGTGGCGGGCGATTCTTGAACCTTGTCCCAATTACCAACTCGGATCTCTTCCATAATGATCCGGCGAATGATGAGGAGAATCACGTGACGCCGATTCTTGGGCCCTCCTATTGGGCGCTTCTTCAGGCGGCGTCGACGATTAGCACGGAATTTGCCGCGTTAGTGACGACTCTCCAGAAGCCAAGTTATGCAGGCGGCGTGATCCAGAGCACGCGCGATATGGAGCGGGAGTGGAGAAAGGGGCTTTTCGGATTCTGGCTGGATCTGGTCGGCGCTTATAAGGTGTGCCCTTATTGGGAATCGATTTTGGATAGTTGCGAGGACTCGGACTCATCCAGTTGCTCTTCTTCCTCGTGCTCATCCTCATCTTCATCCTCGTCCTCGTCCTCGTCCAGTTCATCAGATTCGGAGTGTTATAATAAAAAGTATAAAAAGCAGGAGAAAAAGAAGGAGAGATATTACTGCAAGAAGTGTGATAAGTATTGGAATCATAACTATTGTATGAAGTGTGCTACCAAGAAGAGGGAAGAGAAGAAGGTTTCAAAGCCATCGGATGGATTCAAGATGGATACTAAGACGCTTCTCCTCTCCAACCTCTTGATGCTCGGAACGCTCGCTCTTGGATCCGTTCTGGATGAAGATAAGGAGTAGATCTATTGTTTTTATCAATAAAATCTAACCGCTTTTTATGCATCAAAATGTGTATGGAAGATGCGGAGAAGTTCACCGGAGTTGCGGAGGGAGGGCATATCAAGGCCATTCATCTCATAGACGGTAACACCACGAAGGCCTTGAAGATTGCGACAATGGTAAATGTGATGAAGGTGAGTGATATCCGTGATTGTCTTATCGCCATAGAGATGGTATTGGGTTTCTTGATTGGTTGACTCTATCAAAACATTTCGTAGATTAAAGTATTTATGCGTTCCTGCTTTGTTGCCTCGCTCTACGTATGGATATAAGATCGTCTGAGGGATAAAGGAGATGACGGTAGTGACACCTCTACACAATGCTCCAAAGAGTATCGCTGCATACCCGCCTGCAGAAGTTCCAATAAAGACCACTTGATCATATCCGGCGATCTTCCCGTTAAGATAAGCGACAGTCTCATCAATGTTGGATGTGATGCCGGGAATGCCGCGATGATACCACTTCTTATGAAGATCGATGTAGTAGATCTTGTGATCCTCGGGGAAGTTCTTGGAGAGGAAGTTCCGGAACTCGTATTGGGGGATACCTCCCATCTTGTTCATCAGACCGGCAAAGGAGACGATGAGTCTCCCAGCGCCTGGAGCACTTTGATCAATCAATTCCGGTCGTAGAGATTCCATTGTTCTGGTTATATAGATGATAGTAGTATATGTATAGTTATATGTATAGTTATATGTATAGTTAGATGATAGTAGTATCTATTATATTATTGTTACATAATATAATTTATGGATAAAATAGTCGTATGATGATTATGACTTACCAGCTCTTATGGAAGCTTGCCCACTTCTCCTCAAACTTCTCTTTGGGCACATCGAGAAGGCGAAGTCCAGCGAGGCTCTTATCCAGACCGATGTAGAGACCACACTTGTCAAAGTTAAGCTTCATCTTGGAGGAGAGATTACGCTCATCCACCTTGACCATTGCGGTGCTGAGAAAGCGGTTTACCTCGAGAAGCTTGGCGAAGATCTCTTCACCCTTGGTTTCAGCCTTGTTAAAGATTGCGGTTTTAAAGAGAACTTGTTGGAAGAGATCCTCGCGAATGTAAGGGCGGCGTTCGCCAAATGGGTGGCTCTTGTGCGCTCGGGAGAACTTCTCCAGATTCTCCTTCACAACCATATACTTGAAACGACGTAAGTTGGTCCTGTCGAAATTGAATCGGTTGTTCACAATCTCGAGGATCTTATAGAAGTCATTCTCTTCCTTATAGAGGCGAATGTCGAGCATAATCTGCTCATTGCCAAACTTCTCCAAGTTGCCTCGGAGCACTTCAATTCGGTGTTGTCCGTCGATAATGTCATACGTCTCTCCGCCACGAAGCTTGCCAAGAATGATCGGGTCACTCTGGGCAACGTCGAATGAGTGTAACCTCTTGAGGCGCTCTTCGCTAATCAGACGATTCTCGATGTTGTACTTGATCACGCCTGCATCAATGCCGTTGAGAAGATACTTCACGTGAATTTGTACATAAAAACGATTGGGACCCATCTCCATCTTGTTGGAGAGATCGATCATCCGTTCAAAGAGGCTTCCCTGTTCCGCATCCTCAAATGCGTCTTCATCATCGTTGTCGTCATCTACCTGCTCCTCTTCCGTGCCATCATCGACCACGACTTTAGCGATCAATCTGCTCGACGAAGGAGAGCCAAGATTGACAATTGGCTCTTCTTCTTCCTTTTCAATCTCCATCGGGGTACTCTCCGCCGACGGCTTTGCGATAGGATTGATGGTAAGGTTAACCTTTTTTGCACCGCCGCTTTCAGATCCAGATGCAAAAAAGTTTTTGATCGACTTAAGCATATCGTTCTTCGGGGCCTTCGTGCCAGTCGTGGATGCAGATCCGGATGCCATTTTATACGTCTGTTTGTTCTTTTCAATCAATGATTGAGTGCTCAGATTAGAGCGTGAAATCTCTTTATCCAGGCAGTGAGTCACTTTTCGGATTTGATGTATCAAATGATTTATCAAAAGATGCATCAAAAGAGAAGTGGCTAAAGGATTCGTGGTAAGGAATGGTAACAAGAGAAAGAACAAGAACACGGAAATGCACCCATATATGAATGATGATGATGAGGGAGAGGTGGAAGAGGTGGAAGAGGAGCTAAATGAGTTAGAGAGGGTGATTGAATCGGTTGGCGAGAATCCGAATGAATGGAAGTGGAAGGTGATCCTGATTCACACCAGTGGGATCATTGGATTTATCTTTGTGATGTTTGCATTGACTGCAACGGAGTTTATGGAGAAGATGATGGGAGGCTTCCTGGCTGCATCTGGAATCTTTGGGTGGCTGATTGGAGCCTATCTTTTTATCCATCAAGATATTACTGGGTCGAAGTATAATGAGTACATCAAAGTCCTGAAGCACTATTACTTCTTTTGCAAAGATCTGGATGGTTACTCTATTCCCGTCTATTATGAGGGGAAGAGAGCATAGTTACATCAAAAGATTACCATATACAAGCATATACAAATATATTCATCATAGATATCAATGCTATCTATGATTTGATCCATTCAATAGATGTTGTTTAAAGGGTTGGAGATAGAAGAAGGTAATGAATACGCCAACTTGAATGATGGAGGCTACCATTACAATTGGATATGAGGAAGAAGAAAAGCCCAAAATGGGTATGGAGAAGTACTCCCGCGTGGACAATGTTGACAAAAGTGATCTCTTTGATGATCCAGCGTCGAGCTCCGGAAAGCGGCTTATGGGAACCGTGGTGAAGGCGCCTCTTTGCGGAAGTTCCGGAGAAGAGGGGGAGGATGATGGGGTTAAAGTCCCCACCATTGAGACGGTGGGAAGTGGAAATACCTTAGTCTATTTGGCGAAGGATTCAATGATCCCACCGAAGGATCTGGAGAAGTTCAAGGGCTTCGTCCGAAAGCTGGTTGATGCGGAGATTTATGAGGATGCGTATGGGGAGAGACGGGAGGATCAGTTGGATCTTCTATATAGAAGATTGGCGAAGGAGGTTGAGACCCCGGAGGCGTGGGAGCTACCTTCACGTTGGCTTATGGAGCTACTCTACACTCTCGCTGTGATGCTTGCTGTTCTTCTGGCAGTCGATCTCAAAGAGTATCCAATCGTTCGTCTGGCTGGATGGATTACGTTTGTCGGAGGAATCTTTTATTACTTTCTCTTAGCACGTTACTTTGTGAAAGATGGAAAGTGGGAGCTTTTCACAGGAAAGTCCGTCGAAACCTCACATTCGCAATCTAAGCAGATCATTCCGAGCGTGCCCAAGTTTGAAACCGCAATGATGCATCTTCGCCGCGAGTTCAAGATCTCCCCCAAGAAGAATCAGCTTCTCTATCTTTACCGGAAGATGCTGGAGAGCGGCGATCTCCCCGCTCCTAATCCCATCCTGGAAGATCTCCTGGTAACACGCAAGATGCGCAGCGCTTCCGGAGTCATCGTCATTGCCGTGATTATGGGGCCTTCCCAGTTCTCTTGCTCCTACAACTGCTCCTATTGCCCCAATGATCCCCGCTACTCTCGCTCCTACTTTCACGAGGAGCCCACTGTTGCCCGAGGTGCACAGAACGGGTTTGATGCGGCCCGTCAGTTCTGGGACCGTTTCCACTCCTACGGCGTCAATGGGCATATGCGCGGGAAGATTGAGTTGATCATTCTTGGGGGAACCTTCTCTTGCTATCCGCCGAAGTACGCGGAGGAGTTTATTTGTGGTCTCTACTATGCGGCGAACACTGCATATGACAATCCCCTCCAACGGCGGCCGATGAAGGGGATTCTCGAGGAGCAGCTGCTCAATGAGACGGCTCATTGTTCAATCATCGGACTCACCATTGAGACGCGACCGGATATGATTACCAAGTATGAGCTGCGCCGCCTCCGGAAGTATGGAGTGACGCGGATCCAGATGGGTGTTCAGCACACGGATGATGAGATTCTCCGAAAGAATAATCGGGAGTGTACCACGGCGGAGGTGATTCGGGCGATGAAGCTTTGCAAGGACGAGTGCTTCAAAATCGACATTCACTTAATGCCGGACTTGCCGGGGTCGAGTCCCGAGAAGGACAGGGAGATGTTTGAGAGGGTTCTCTCGGATCCCAATCTTCAGGCGGATCAGTGGAAGATCTATCCGACGAATGTGCTGGAGTTTACGGAGATCAAAAAGTGGTATGATGAGGGGAGCTACAAGCCGTATGCCGAGGCGCGCTTTGAAGATTTCTTAGATTTGATGGTCGATGTGATGGCGTCGATTCCAGCGTGGATTCGGGTCAATCGTATTCAGCGAGACTTCCCGAGCAAGTATATTGAAGGCGGGAATAAGGTGATGCATCTTCGGGATGTGTTGGACAAAGAGCTGGAGAAGGCATCGCTTACCAGCAAGGATATCAGGGCGATGGAGGTGAGGGGGGATACGAAGAACATCGACTTTGCTCGGATGGTTCGTTGTGACTATCCTGCCCAAGATGGCCAAGAGATCTTTCTCTCCTTCAAGTCGTGTACGTTTGGTTGCACTTGCCAAACTTTTATGGAGTATGTGAGGGAGTTCAAGATTCAGACCATATTGAACCAATTCCAATCCCGTTCCAAGGTAAAGAAGCCTTGTTTTATGGGATGTAATGGGGAAGATACCATTTACGGTTTCCTCCGGTTGCGGCTTTCGAAAAGCGCCGGAATAGAGGCATTCCCCGATCTTCGCGGGATGGCTCTGATCCGCGAGCTTCACGTCTATGGTACGGTAGTCCCTGTTTATCAGAAGAGTTCGGGTAAGATTCAGTGCCAGCACTATGGGTTCGGCAAGCGCCTTATCCGAGAGGCCGAGCGAATTGCCCGGGAAGAGGGGTATAAAGGAATTGCGGTAATCTCAGGAGTGGGTGTTCGGGAATATTACCGGAAGCTTGGCTATGAGATCCCCACTGGCGATTTCAACAATCACGGCAATATAATGATCAAGAGGTTCGTATCTTCATAGATTACCATTACCACAATCAGTAACACAAATCATATATAAAAGTTCTATATATGATTGAACGGATTGGGGCTGTTCCCAAAAGTGCGATATTATAGATGTGTGAAATTACCTTTATATTGACGACTCCCTGCAACCTTCTGATCGATCTTTGGATCGAGCCAAGAAGGTTGACATTATATTAACAAAAAGTAGTAGATATCAAGTGTAATAAGATGGAGGCAATCTTAGAATCTTTTCACGCAATCCGCATTCCGATTGTAGACGATATCAAGGCGAAGTTGACGATGAAGAGAGATTCGCCTAAGGAACCAGTAAGCATCAAAAGTAGTTCCTTGGAGAATCCTAAAGAACATAGCGCAGTAACATATATAAATGATCATATATATATTATATCACCGAATTGATCCCATTACTCTCATTAGAAAGGAGAAGGAGAAGGAGAAGGAGAAGGAGGGATCCTAAGGGAACCATTGGTTCCCTTAGAGTTTATAAGGAAAGAGAGATCCCACCCTTCTTAGGAAGGCCCCTCTTACCGAAGCTCTTGATCTCGCCCACTGAGCCATCATCTCCGCCCAGCAGATCATCAATGTTTGCGGGACCGCTCATCTGACGCTGTCCTTGTTTCATATCCAGGCCACCCCTCATCATACTGGCAATCGGGTTATTGCGACCATACTCCTGATCGATCTTTGCCCCCATATTCTTAGCAGCTGCCGCATTGATATTCGCCATAATGTCGGGATTGTTCTTCAGCACATCACGCAGATCCGGTGCTGCACTCTTTAGGAATGAGTTGGTCATATGGAACATAAAGCCACTGCCAGCCACCATCATTACCAGCTTTACCTCAGGAGGCATCTTGACCGAGTCCGCATACTTGTCGTGCAGCTCCTCAAAGACCTCATCATAGTCTGCGATGTTCTCCATCATATTCTCAGACCAGCCATTCAGCTTCAGATCCGCAGGGTTAAACTGCTTATTGAGATATTCGACACCTCCAACAAAGCCCAGCAGCATCTTCCTGCTAAACTTGATCGAGCGCTCCACATCACGCATACGCTTTAGGCGATCACGCTCGAACTTCATCTCGGCATACTCCGAAGCCATCGAGTAGCGCTTCGATGGAGGGAAACCCGCCTTCTGAAGACGCTCCAGCTCAAAGAGCAGCGTCTGCTTCTCCCTCTGAATCTCCTCATACGACATCTCTCGGCTACCCTCACTGCCATCACTGCCGTCGCTGTCATCACTGCCTTCGCTCCCACTCTCGCTACCACTCTCATACTCCGAACCGGACTCGGATCCTGACTCCGAACCGGAGTCAGAACCCGATGCATAGGAGGAGCCGCTACCAGATCCGCTTACCATCGAGCCACCGCTTCCACGGCTGTAGGAACTAGCGCGACTACGAGGAGTCATCTGTGACTCCTCCTCATCCTCGTCGTCACCCGACATTCCACCACCCTCGTCATCATCGCCATCACTTCCACTCCCGCTATTGGATGAAGCGACACTGGAAAAAGCAGAGAAGCTATCTACGGGGACCTTCGATCCAGTCGAACCCGCAGATGCGACGGAAGCACTGGACGACGGTGCACCTGCACCAAATCGAGGCTTAATGGTAAGATTTACCTTGCGAGCACCGGGAAGACCGATCTTGCCGGAGGAGGAGTTAGGGAACATCGGCTTCATCCCGGAACCTCCTAACTTCTCACTCTTAAACCCAGACTTGTTATCGGACATTCGAATACTGAAATCATCGCTATTACCACCACTTGCCTTAGGAACCTTAAAAGATTCGCTCTTAAAATTACCGCTACTGTTAATGGCAAACATTCCTTTAGATCAATGAAACTAATATATGGAATCAAAATGATCGCAAGAATCAAACGAAGAGGCGGCTTCAAAAGAAAATTCCTAAGAGAATCAAGATTTACATTCCGGTATACTTCTCATCCATATACTTGTCAATGACACGCTTCGCTTGGATATATTGCTCTTCGCTAATCTTGGGAGCTTGCCCATTCGTCGGCTTAAAACTCTGCTTGTCCAAAAGGCAGAACTCGCTATCGCAGTTGATCAAGTAACGGAAGATGATCAAAACAATCAGGGTGATCACAATCGCCACCACAAGATCGTGGGTTGCAGAGAAGATGATAGCAAAGAGCACAAAGATACGTAAGAAGACATACTTGGTAAAGAGCTGCTCCACACTCGTTGGGAGCTCCATCGCTAAGTATCGCCCGCCGATGTTCATCGTCAACATCACCATAGCCATAAAGAGTTTATCCAGCATTTGTATAATTTACAACAGAACAATCGTATCGTACACTCAATAGTAAAATAGATCGAATATTACTATTACTTATGCATAAAAATTATAGACCCTTTGCTCTTTGCTTACTTTTTGCTTAGTGGTACTCTTCCATCTCACGCTTGAGGGAGGAGTACTCCTTAAAGAGCTCTCGGACTTGTCCTGGATCCAAGGTTGCATCTGGAATGGGTTCATCTTCACCCATAGGCTCATCCTCTTCTGGATCACCACCTTCGCCACCATCACGACGATCATCCATATCCATATCCATAATCTGATCTAAGGGAGTTTCGCTCATATCTGCGGAATTGGATCGGCCTCTTCCTTGCTTTTTCTTGGAGTGAGTTTGCCCTTGGACTCCAGTAGGACGGCCATTTAGGTTCTCCATCTTCATATCATTCCGGATTTCGTCTAAGATATCCATCTCCTTGTTACTTTTCCCCTTTGGCTTCTCAAAGTCATAGCCATTCTCTACTGCCATCTCACTCATATCCTCATCTTCCTCCTCAAACCCTAAATCATCCTCATCCCCCTCCCCTTCACCTTCTCCCTCACCTTCTCCATCACCTTCGCCATCATCCTCAAATCGAACTCGCTTCTTGTAGATGCTGGAGCCGATGGATGACTCATCATCTGGTCCGGGATTGGTGAAGGATTCCACAAAGTCCTCAATAGCGAATCGAATCGGATTTATATAAGGAACAACGCGCTTAATGATGCGTTTGATGTAGCGGTTCTTTTGAAGCTTCTTTCCGATATCGGTGTGAAAGAGAAGGAAGAGAAGGAAGAGGGCAAAGATCAAGATTACATTGATCTTCAGATAGTGCATATAGATCAATGCTCCTAAGAAGAGGATCTGAATCATATTCTTGTGGAAAATCTTGTTAAGCTTCTTATCATTTGATGCGAAGAAGAGAAGCAAGATCACGATAATAAAGATCACCACACTCTTCTGCTGTGTATCGTGTGTACCTGTAGTCATCTTTTTATAGATATAGATAAAATCTTGGATCCCGCACTTCAGGCCAAAAACGTTTACTATAGATATCCGGGAATCTTTATAGAGGATAGATCCGCGGATTCGCAGATCCATCAAAAAATATCATATACCAATATAGAAGTAACAAACCAATCAACTCAAAACCAGAATGTCTCTTGGCAAGTACTTAGCAAATCCCCTGATTGCGATCGTCTCGATCGTCATTATCCTCATTGTCATCCTCTCCATCTTCCGTGCCGCCAACCTCGGTATGGGCTTCGGTGTCCACGCCCGCATTGGTAGTCTGAAGGGCTCCTTTATGATTGAGGGCTATGAGGGTATGGAGGGTGCTGGTGCAGAGGGCCCCTGCCTAGTGATGTTCCACGCCTCGTGGTGCGGTCACTGCAAGACCACTCTTCCTCAGTTTAATCTCGCCAAGGGTGAGTACAGTGGTCGCGTCAAGATGATCGCCATTGAGTCGGAGGATCCTGGTGCCGCTGCCCTTATGAAACAGGAGGGTGTCAACTCTTTCCCCACCATCCGTTACTACAAGAATGGTCCTCCCGCCGTCGGCAAGAAGATGGACTATGATGAGTATGATGGTGGTCGTAGCAAGGAGGACTTCCTTCAGTTCCTCAGTCAGAAGGCTTAACCTAATATATTCTCTCTATATAAAGAGATTTCAACACGTTTATAATATCGATCATTGGAGTGATATTATTTAGATTACTGTGGCATAATGGAGGGTTTAGAAAGTAGGATTGTCGTTAAGGAGATTGATGAGTTGATCGTAAGTATAATGTGTGGTTGCACAGATATTTCAACGATTCTTCGGAAAGGTGGTTTACATCAGCATCATCATTCTACTGGATTAGCAAATAGCAGCGGAGATGATCAGAAGTCACTCGATATCCTCGCCAATGAGATTATGGTTAACCTAATTTCTCTATCAGGTGTCTGTGGTGCAATCATTTCGGAAGAGATGGAGGAGCCTTTGATTATGGAACTATCTCCATCTGGGATTCGACCAAAGTATCTTGTAGCGATCGATCCCTTGGATGGGAGTAGCAATATTGAGTGTAATGTCGGCGTTGGGACGATCTTCGCCATCTGGGAGCTTCCAGAAGAAAAGCGGAGAAAGGTGGAACTTACCAAAGAGGATCTCTTAATGCCAGGGAATCAAATCCTCTGTTCCGGATATTGTATCTATGGAACGGCAACTGAGATGGTTCTCTCTTTTGCTGGATCCACTCTCAAAAGATATATACCTGACCCAAGTGGTTATACGATCATTGACCCTAATATGCGCCTTCCTATCCCCGAAAAGCAGAAACGCATCTATAGTATCAATGAAGGAAATCACGCGTCGTGGGATGAGCGGACTACCGAGGGAATTGCTCGAATCAAAGAGCACTCATCCCCATCTCCTTATTCCCTTCGCTATGTGGGATCGATGGTGAGTGATGTTCATAGGACGCTTCTCTATGGCGGTATCTTCCTCTATCCCGCGGACAAGAAGAGCGGAAAGGGTAAACTCCGACTTCTCTATGAAGCATACCCAATGGCAATGATTATGGAAGCAGCTGGACATGACGGAGCAGAGACGGTTGCTATTACCGGGCCCGATGGCCATCGGATCCTTGATATTGTCCCAACGGAGATTCATCAAAAGTGCTCTGTGATCTTGGGTGGAAAGCGCGATGTCGATCTCTTCCTTGGGGAATCTTCCGAGTAATCTTCTATATAACAGATAACAGATCATAGCATCATTAAGATCCTATGATACAATTTATGTATAAAACAGAGTTTATGATACAGAATGAACGCGATCACGAACCCGCGATCGCCATAAGAAGATGTACTTGGATGCGAGGTATCGGGTCCGGCGGTTTCGAAGATAAAACTCTTCGAACTTGCCATAGAGAGATCGCATATAGAGCCGCTTTACTTCAGATGTCATCTCAAAGTTGATCGAATTGAGATGCTCGTCAAAGAGAAAGACATTTTGCGCGTGCTTCTCATCCCGAAGATACTTATACTTCTCCTTCATAATATCGATCGACAAGGTCTGAATAAACTGCCCAAAGAAGTCAGTGAAGCTTTCCATATACTTTCCATCGTTCGCCCCCGTTCGATTCGCTCCTCCATACCCCTCATATCGGAAGATTCCAAGCTTCCTGTAATAAGGGACTCGCTTGATCACTTTCCACGGGAAAGGATCAATGATTCCAGCATCCATATAATGATGCCCCTCCTGATGCTGATTCATATAGGTTACCGTCTTTTTGATGGGCTTAAAGAGAATGGGGATGTTCATTGTCATCTGGATTGCATCAATGACGCGTGCATAGGGTGTTGAGAAGACATTATGATATTCGGGGGCTTGCTTGGTAATGTTGAGAACAGTAAGGGTAAGAATCTTGTGCGTCCGCTCAAAGAGTTCGAGAAAGGTCGTATGCTCCGTGAACCCTTTGTCTGCCATCAACTTCTTAAATAGATCATAAAACCTCTCTCCGTTGTCAAAGCCATAATGCGAGATCAGATTGGCGATCTTTAACTCCTGATACTCGGTAATGTCTATATTGGCGATTACCTCACACAGCTCATCCCCTGTATATCCCATTACTAAGAGAGCCGAAAGGATACCTCCAGCAGAACATCCTGTATAGTACTTGAACTTATGCAGTGGATGGTACTTTTCCAAGGCCATCAATGCACCAATGTAATGGACGATGAAGATACCTCCACTGCTAATGACTAACTCCTCAAACATTCTTATCCGGATTCACTACAAACTACAAACTACTATCTTATAATGAATCAAATCTTTTAATCAAACGTACGAGTGCGGGGGCATCTTGTCAAAATAAAATCTTGGTATAGTAGTAAGGAATTGATGGATAAAATCCCAAAATGGACATTGATTATGTGGACTATTATGGTAAGTATGAGGATTTAGATGATAATGATTACACCTTTAGTGTAAGTGACATTCATAACAAGCAGAGGGAGAAGGACTTGAGGCGTCTGCACGTCTATAAGTCGATCTTGGGAAAGGTCTTCAAGAAGATCAAGACGTGCTCGGCGAATGAGGAGAGCTATTGCTTCTTTGAAGTTCCGGAATACATCTATGGAACTCCGCTTTATAAAATCGAAGATTGCGTCATCTTCATCCTAAACAATCTACACGACAAAGGATTCAGCGCCAAGTTTGTGGATCCGAATCTCGTCTTTGTTTGCTGGAATATCCCTAAGCCGAACTTGCGAATCACCGAGCTCCCGAGACCGGGTCCCGAGTATGGCCGGGCGCGGCCTCCTACCATCTCTCCTATGTATCGCCCCATTGAGAACTTCCAAGGAAATGGTAGCTTCTTCTATGGGGGTGGAAGTGGTGCAGGAAGTGCCCCTCCTCCACCGATACCTCGGCAACCCGCTCCCAGGCTAACGAATGGAGGCAATGGAGACGATTATCGGCCCAGTTACCGGGAGACATCAACCTTTGGCCGGATGATGGCCGCCGCCCCAGCCACCTTTTCCAGACCGCAGTATCACGGAATGAGCCAACAACAACACTCCCCGGCAGATCGCAATATGCTCTTCTCCCAATTCGCGAATATGAGGTAGGATGGTAGGAGATTCCTTTACAAGTTTACAAGGCATAACCCCTATTTATATATCACAGACTGTATATATAAATGCATTTTATCTATAAAAAGTGCGATTACGTGCTTTTTGCGCCTACAGACTTTCCCATCTTGAAAACCGAGTCCAGGATGAAGATAATGAGGAGACCGATTCCGAGAAGTACTACCAAATCGATGATATCATCCTTGGGATCGGATGTAAGACGGGATCCGGAGAAATCACTTAGACCATTTCCGGGGCGCATTGTGGAGAAACCCTCCATATACTTTGCCATCTCTTCCGCCGTAACCCGGTCATCAGAGCTCGCCCCGGTCCCCGTCCGATCCTCAATCGCCCGCCGGACCTTGAGCCGGTCCTCTTCATTAAATACGCGTAATAAGAACTGATACTTTTGCAAATCCTTCTCTAACTGAGCAAGACGAGCCTCCAAATAGGCCCGATCCCGGCCATTGGAGACTTTGACTAAACTCTGACTATCTTGAGGCGAATTTCCTAACTGATACATCCCTAACTGCACATCCTGATAATCATTGGAGAGCTGCGGCCGAGGGGTCTTGCCCATATTCTTGATATACTCTTCCCGATCCCGATTGCCCTTCTCCTGAAACTCGTGAAATTTGTTCTGCTCCTTGGCACAATAAGGCGGCAACGCGTAGCCAGAGTTGATCCTCTTATGAATCTCTGAGAAATCCCGACTACACGCCTCTTTGTCATGATCTTTTGGCGCCCACATCTCCCTCTGCTGCTGACTCTGCTCTACCACCCGGGACTGGTGGAACTTCGTCTGCTCTTGGGGGTTCAGCGGCTGAAAAGCATCATCCAAACTACTATATATGGTTCGTGACATATCTATCTTCCCTAACCTATTGAATCGCGTTCGATTCAATCAAACTGTCTCTATTTTGAGATCACATTTTTTAGCTGCCCATAAACCCTATCTATCACTTTGCATTGATCTCCCTTCCTACCTCCTCCATACCCTCGCTAAAGAGATTTACGTTACTTGATTTAGGACAGGGTCTGAGGAAGGGGTTAAAATTTGATTTTATTCATAAAATAGACTGGTGAGAGGAGAGAATTGATTGTCGAAACAGAGTATTTTAACCTTGTTTACGTACATTTTTATTCAACACACACCTGTAAAATGAGCTCCACTACTGACTTTGGATCTGCTGAAATGTCTACCCAGATGATGGTGGGGGAGATGCTGAAGAGCGTCTTCTCTACCGGAAATCCTCTGATTGATATTCTATTACGGTCGATGCTGCTGACAATGGTGATGAAGCTGATCAACAACCTCCTCGACTTTGATGTCCGGGGGACTGTGGACTGGGTTCGTGACCAGGCGAAGCAGAAGAAAGTCCCTACGGTCGTTATGCGCGCGGAATCGATCCCTATTTCCCACGGAGGAAAGATCGTTGGATCTCGAATGAACTACAGTGACCAGTTCCGGGCGATTCTTGATTACATCCAGCGTCATCCGGAGCTGAAGATTCACTCGGTCGAGGAGACCGAAGCCTTTAATTCAAAGAAGGACAAGGATCCCTACCATTGTACCTGGTCCGAAGATCAAGAGAGGCAACGCGCCCCGTTGATCAACAACAAGTACTTTATCCCTGCCAACAACGAGGAGTTCGTGATCGTCAAGATCGGCGGATACCCAATCCTCTGCCAAGTCTCTATGTTCCCCAATAAGTCGGCCAAAGAGCTGATGAAGGATGGGAAGGATGGAGGTCACGGTGGATCGCGATCGGGTGACAAGAAGGATGAGCATCGTATTCACGAGATTCATCTGACAATGCCCAAAGGCGGTAGTCGCCATACAATCCACACCTTTATGGAAGCGTGTCTCACCGACTATAACCTGAAGGTTGAGTCCCAAGTGAACGGCAAGCAGTTCTTCTTCAACTTCCGCCGTTGCACAGACGATGGTGATGATGAGGAGACCGCGGAGTACGATGAGAATCCCTACGCTACCAACAAGAGTGAGGATACCATCTTTTTTGATGGTAAACAGACTGTCATGGACCAAGTCCGCTTTTTCATTCAGAACGAGCAATGGTACAAGAAGCGCGGTATGCCCTACCATTTCGGGATGCTCCTTTATGGAACCCCGGGATGTGGCAAGACGTCGCTGATCAAGGTGATTGCGGCAATGACCGGTTACTCGATCATCGTTATCAACTTGAACCGAATTACCAAGTGCAGTGAGCTGGAAAAGATCTTTTACAGTCCGTACATCAATAAGAAGTACATCCCCAGCAACCGCCGGATTTACGTCTTTGAGGACATTGACTGTCTCTCGGAGATCGTCCACGAGCGCTCGACCAAGAGCGCAGGTGCTGGTTCTTCCGCCAATAGCGATCACGACAGTGATAGCGATAGCGAGGCTGGCGATTCTGCCAGCAATGAGCAATCGAAAGCGATGGCCAAGATGGCTGATGCCCTCAAACTTGCAACCCTCAAGAATATGGGCGGTGGCAGTGGAATGGGAAGCGGCGGTAGCGATGCTTACCTGAAAAGCTTTATGAAGGAGGATAATGACAAGCTCAACCTTGCCTGCATCCTTAACCTGCTGGACGGTATTGTGGAGACTCCTGGTCGCATTGTGATTATGACCTCCAACTACCCCGAGCGCCTGGACGCAGCCCTCCTTCGGGCGGGCCGCGTTGACCTCAAGATTGAGTTCAAGAAGGCGACTAAGCAGGTGACCCTGGAGATCCTGAGCAACTTCTATGAGATGCCGATCGAGGAGATTGTGGCAACATACGGTGAGCTGGTGGATCGCATCGTCGATTCCAAGCACTCGCCTGCAGAGGTGTCGAACCAATGCATCATCCACAAGCTCTCCATCCAGAAGTGCCTCGAGGCACTTACTGCAGAGTAATGCACGTGCACACTCTTTTCATTGATATCAATATCCAAATGATATCAATCATTGTATATATCATATACCATATACCATAAAAATTATAACTTTACTCCTCCACGATCCATTCCAGCAACTACTTTTCGCTGGATCCCAATCATTTGGCGATATGCCCAATAGCTCGATCCCAGATAGATGATGAGCATATTGGGGATTTGGTAATAGAGATTCTCGGACTCTGACCCTATATGCGCAAAGTAATAGTAAGTCATATACGGGATCATCACCAGACGACATAGGATATAGGAGAGTAGATGGACCGACCATACTGTTCCATAGATATTATAATCAAAATTGAAGGCCTTTAGAAGAAATCCGAGATTCATCAATGGAGTATTCACTTCCAGGAGAAGCAGATAGGCCATTAGGTAGGAACCCGCATAAGGCGATTCATAGATCAAATCAACACTGGAGAGAAGTAGATTGATCGCGCATAGATGATGCAGGATAAAGGGAAAGTTAAGTCGAAGAATGCATTTGATCAAGTCCAGAGTAAAGTAAGAGAGCGAAAGGGCCAATGTAAGCTTTACCGCATCCGCCGGCTCACCTCCACTCCCGTTCTCACTCTTCACGATCAATCCTGATCCACCTCCATCTTCACCGCCTCCAATCACTTGGTCGTGGAGGGAGTATCCCGTTAGTGTGATGATAAAGAGTGAGTGAATGGTCGAGTATATCCATTCATCGACGCGCTGCTCATCGATCTTGGCACAACTTTTCCGATCAACCCATCCAAAGAAGCGATGCTCGATCAGATACTTGGAATACGAGTATGAGAAACGAAAGAGGGCACTCACCGCATAGAGTGATCCTAAGATATAGATCCATATATCCATCTTATCTTTTTATCTATAAAATCAAATGATGATTACTATTATAGCCTACGAAGATAGTCGGCTCTCTTTGAGCGATGGCTCGGGCAATGTCTATCTCTATCTGAATTATATCTCTTTAGAGTAGTACATACTTTTTTATACATAAAAAGATCTATTTAAGATGGAAGGGAATGCATCATTGATGGAACGGCTTACCTTTGGAGGTATTCCCGGAATTCGTACAGAGGAGGAAGAAGGGACAAGTTCCTTGATTCCTGGTCATAGAAGGAGTGGAAATGAGAGCGAATCGGAAAAGACACGAAAGAATAAGAAGGCATTTATGGGAACGCTCTTTGCATTCAACGCCATTGCGCTCCTTGCCATTGGCTACCTCTTGATTGCCGTTAAAGGATCAATCTTTGGGGGATCCGCCCCCTTAATGCTTGGAGGTCCTGATGGGATTGAAGGCCGTTGGGTTCTCCTCCTCTTCCTTCTGATGGCAACCATCTTTATGTTTATCCACATAGACTACATCTTCCAAAAGAACAATCAATGCAATACAGAGGCGAAGAAGCTCTATAACCAAACCTTCGCAGGTCTTTTCCTTATCATCTTCGGTATCTTCGCCTTTGGATGCTCTTTCCTTTATCCTTTCAATGATGCAAATGCCGGGAAGATCAATACCTTTATTGCAACCTACTTCGTCTTCGTGATCATTGGTGTGGGACTTACCTTAGATGCGATGAATGTGAAGAAGTGCAAAGAGACGAATAAAGAGTTGCGATCATTCCGGGATGTGAGTATTACAGGGATTGTCTTCCAGTTACTGGCTGCATTGATGACGGTTGCAATGGCGACAATGAAAAGTCAACCAGATGGGGAGATTCGCGCTAAGTTTCCATATGTTGAGATGAAAAATGTTTCGAATCAACCCAATCAACCTAAACAACCTAAACAACCTCTAATTACTGCAATTATGCCGAATGTTCGCTTATAACCATTTTACTTCGAAATACCATAGTTGTATCGATTCCGAATGACGTGTCCCTTGAGATCGTAATAGTGATTCGAGTGATACTTCGCGATCTGAGAGAGATCATAGGTACTCTCTCTTCGTTCGATGCAACCTGCCAATCCTCTCTTCGGCTTCAGGCGATAAAGATCATACATCATCTCCTCAAACTCCATCTTCGCATCTAAGAGTTCATCTCCTAAGTAGTATTCAAACTCTTGATCCACTACCTCGGTTAGAGGATTGCTTTGCATCACGCGATAGAAGAGCTTGTTGCTGTGAAAGTTCTTCTTGAGTGCCAGAAGATCAGAGTCCTCATCATCATTGTCTTTCTCTTCCACAACCTTTTTGATGTTTTGTTGGATCTTCCCCTCGTTCTCCTTTAAGATCTCCGAGAACTTTTTGGGCTTCTGGTTTGCTGTTGATGTCGACTCCATAATGATATTGACTGTTTGATATATTACTCTATCTCTTGACTTTTTCAAGGGCATTCTGAACGAGAAAACGTACTCTTACTCCTCTTCCTCTTCAAACTCAATCTCCTCAAACATATCATTCTCTTCCATATCTTCCGTGATGTGTGATGAAGCTACATATTCTTGAGGCTTCCGGTAACGTGCATAGTAGGCGTTCTTCTCCTCTTGCGTCTCAAAGAGAGTGAATCCATAGTTGTCTTCATAGGTGTAGTAAAGATGAATGCAAAAGTCGTGATAAAGGGTCTTGGTGTTCTTGAGGTTAAGATCGTGTTTGATGTTATAGATATATAAAAATCGATGATAGATCTCCTGAAGCATCGGACGGTTGATCGACATCCACTTCTGGATCTGTGCATAGGTTGTTGAGTCGCTCATTGCTATCTTTCTTCGTTTCTTAGTATATCTCACGAAAATCATTACTGAGTATGAACGCATATATTATAAAATAGGATCTATTTTATAATGGATTGTTATGGGATGTTGTGTTTACTTCTCCTTATTGGGACCGAGCTTGAGGAAGGGCTTCGAGGTGGAGGACCGATTCGAATAAATGAACTCGGTTGCCCTCTCAGCCTCTTCGCGATTCCCGCCAAAGAACTCAGTCAGCTTCTCCAAGATAAGCTTCTTAGTAATCGACTCGGTGCTCTTTGCCTCGCCATACTTCATCACGTGATCGCCAATATGGATATCCTTATCTTGAATGCTATGTGATACCATATATTCAATGATCAACGTCTCTACACCATCCTTGTTCTTCTTAATCTCACTTAGCTTCTCCTTCATCTTCTTCTCCTCGGTCTCGCACCGATACCACTCCTTGATCGCATTCTTAAACTGAGGATCTACTGAGCTCATTTTTCGGTTCTGTTCTTATCTACTCTTATGATAATCTCTTTATCCAAGAGCATTTTATAGATAAAATAGTATAGATGAATAATGGTATGTATGGTATAGATATATGAATATATAGGATGTTATATAGGATCTTCTCTAAGTTAAAGCTTATCAAAGATATCCACATTGCATAGGAGCATACGACGGCAGCAATACTTGGTTACTCCCAGCTCATCCAGGGCAATCCCCTCTTTTGTCTTCTTGTTAAGATCATCGACCGAGATGAACCGGAACTTCTTGTCATCTTCGCGCTCTTCCAGCGCCATCTTTTGAACCTTCTCCACATAAGGCTCCCACAAGTGTGCTACCACCTTACCACACGTAAAGCAACGAACCGGGATAATCATTGTGGATTTTTAGGATTCGTATGTAATAGTACTATACTATACTCTGTTTTTATCTCTGATCTCTTTACCCATCTTAGCCTCGTCCCTTCACTTTTTACATTTGATTCATCAAATCTAAGGAGTGTTGGCCAAAGTAAGGTGAGTTCAGAATCGTTAAAAAATCTATGAAAGAGAGAGTATAAGTGACACGTATTCTTCATTCAATCCAATCCAATGGAGGCAAAGGCAATTCAGGCAACTCGCACCAAGTTAAACGAGCTGGCAAACAGCCACAACAAGCTCACCACTCTCGTTGCGGTGATGTTAAGTGAGATCCAAGGACTGAAGGAGGAGATGGAGGCCGTTAAGCAGATGCTCGATGGCGTGGAGGTTGTTTCCGGCGATGGTTCAAGCACCCCTGCACCTGTTGTTCATCAGGCGGCTCCCACTCGTTCGGCGCCCCAGAAGATCGCTCCCACTCCCGCTGCTGCAGTTCCTCCTCCTGCTCCCGCACGCACTGCCGCCTCTTCCTCAAGTCGTGGTCGCCGTAACCAGTCTCTGGCCGATCTTCACGCCGATGATATCATTAAGCAGCTCTCAATGAACTCCGACTAAACTTTGCATCATTAAACTTTCCCAAAGATCATCATATTGAGGGTAGTGTTGACGCAGAAGAGTCGATGAAGCAAAATCCCCAAGACAAATACCGCAATCAATGAGATCATAAATGTCTTGATCAATGGTTTCTTAAAGAAGAGCCATAGGATCAATGTGATGATCGCGGCGATTCCAATTGTTCCGTACACATCGTTTGCTGCAAATCCCATCACACGCTTGGCGTGGAAACCTTTGCCTGGAACTCCCAAGACATCCTTATACTTGCATAAGCCTACAGTCATCTTATTTTGATTCAATGTTATGATTTGTTCTATCATAGCATTGCATTTTATGTAAAAATATGTATGTTTCGTATAATCCAGATTAGTACAATCCCGCCAACATCTTCTTCACAATCTGAGTTGGGATTACCATCTTATGTTCCATATTCATCACCGACTGAACGATCTTTACCTGATTGAGCTGATCCTTAAACCTCTGACCCTCCTTCCGGACCAATGCCACCACCTCTTCATTATACTTCTTCCTTCCACTCTTTCCCGTAGAGGTGGTTGCCGCAGTAGTTGCTGTTGCTCCAGTTATATCACTCATTACCGTTTGATTATCTGATTCCAGATTCGATGAAGGAAAAAGAGAAGGAGAAGAAGGGAAAGAAGGGGGAGAAGGTGGCGAAGTCGGGATCGGCTCCTGATAATGGTAATCCAAGACGCGACCCTTAATGGTGTCCTTATATCCCTTGATGACCAGATTGCCGTGATGAACCGCATCGTGATGATTCTTGCAAAGAACCACCAGGTTATGTCCCGCATCGCGTCGGATATCCAGTCCCTCGTGAATTCGATGTTCATTAAACTCGTGCTGTTCCACAATATGATGCGTATCGAGCTGTGTTGCCTGGCCCGTCTTCCCGCAAACCGCACAGCAATCGAGATAGATCCCCTTGTTATAATTGGATGTTGTAGGTGCGATGATTTCCCCATCCATCTCCAAGATCTCATCCCGGATCATCTTTGCCCCCCTCATAAACTCCATATCCTCCAAGATAAACCTCGCAATCTCCACACCATAATTGGTGCTTCCCACTCCATCCATTAGCTTTCTCCCGTATATGATCGTGTTCTCGCGTGGATCAATCGTGATGCTCAAGTGCTTAAACGCGATATTCGGGAATCGCCTTCCCTTCTCCGGGCAATTGAGCAAATCCGTCAGCTTATGGAAGTGCGTCGCCAAGATAAAGTTGATATTTCTCTCCGAGAAGCGCATAATCGTCGATGCCACAATCGCCAATGCAGACGTCTCCTCCGTACCCTTGCACACCTCATCTCCCAGCACAATCGATCTGCTATCCGAGTACTTCAGAATCGACCTCAGCTCATTCATCTCAACCACGAATGAGGACATCCCCTTGAAGATATTGTCATCTCCGTTGATTCTCGTAAAGAGCTTCGTGAACGGGTAATAGTGGAACTCTCGTGACGGAACATACATCCCCATCTGTGCCATAATGATATTAATCCCCACCGCCTTGCTAAGTGAAGACTTCCCCACGCCATTTACGCCGTAGAGAAGGAATCCCCTGCACTTCCGCCCCAGTTCAACGTCGTTGGTAATATATGCCCTCTTCTCCTCAATCACCTCAATGATTGGATGGCGAATCGCAGTCGCCTTCACGTAGGAATCTCCTCCATCCCGATCCTCAATCGTCGGGCGGTGATAGCCATACTCATTGGCGCATCTCCGGTGGCTCTTGACCACATCCACCTCCGCAATCAGTCGAATAATCTTATCCATCATATCTCCATACTTCGTCGTCAAGTGCTCCTTGAACTCAAGATACTTCTCTCGGACTATCAGCGCAATCTTGATCCGATTTGTCACCAGATCCACAGACTTCTCCCGGAATGTATCATTAGAGATCCGGACCCCTGATCCGACTCCCTTCGTCGCCGTATACTTACTCTTGATCGCCGCTGGGAGAAGCTCAAATCGCCTGGCCGTCGTCGTCATATAGTATCCTTCCCGGTCATTATCCTCCAGCTTGACCGCGTCGCCGCCATTGATCGCCGTTCCATCCACCTTCTTGATGGCGGCACTCATTGCTGCGCACTCATCCAACATAAACTTCTCGACTTCGCGAATCTTCTCCTGAAGTGTGTCAATGATCTCGTATGTACCTGGCTTAAAGAAAGAGTTCCGGATGTCTGAAAGATTGTACTTACCCATCTCATTCACATCAACGTGCGAATAAATAAAGGTGATATACTCATCATACTTGGCCACATCTGCCGGTGTGATCTGATAAGCCGCAAGGTGTTCTACTGGAATGAATGAGAGAATTTTGCGAATATTGGTGTAAGTGTAGTAAAGAGTGGAGAAATCTTGCGGGTTAAGCATCTTCAGGGCCATCTTCCTGTGCAAGCGCTCAATATCTGTGATTAGGTTAAGCTGACCCTCGACCTCCTTATAGTAAGCGGACATCCACTCAATCTTCTTATACCTCTCCTGCAAAAGAGCGATGTCGGTCACAGGGTTGACGAGATGGTTTTTCAGGAGTCGCCTGCCCATTGCCGTCGATGTCTTATTGATGATATCAAAGAGAGAGCGATACTTAGAGGCGGAGTTTGTAATAGATCCATTCCCTCCTCCGCCTCCACTCACGCCACAAGCACCCGGACTGCAGACTGGTACCAAGTTGAGCTGATAGGCGGCGTTGTGATAGAGGATCAGGTGCTTGTGGTACTCATAGATATGAGGAAGCTTGATTCGGTCAATGATTGCCGGATCGTGATCATAGATCCATTGGATGGCGATCACTAAGGCGATTGCAGTGTCAGTATATCTCTCCAAATGGACATACTCCATCCCGCTAAGGATACCGTGGTTGGGATAGATCTTTTCCAAGACAGCATTTAGATAACCGAGCTTTAGGTGATTGCTATCTTGAACGATCTTGTTAAAGTGACTATGGAAAGTTCGATAAGGAGAGGTATTGAGAACATCGCCAATCATCTTCTCGGTAATTGTCTTGAGACCGTGGGATGCAAAGATGATCTCTTTGGGATTGAAGTTCTCGACAAATCGATAGACATCTTCCATCACTGCCATCTTGTCATCTGCCATAGCAGTTGTTGTGACGTGATATACATAAGGAACACCGGTGGTGATGTCCATTGCGCACATACCGCAGCTGAATTGGGGACGGCCTCCCAATCCGGTGGACTCTGAAAGGTAGACAGAAACAGCAATATTGCTATCCGGGGTATTGCACTCCTCGATGTAGGTGGAGGGGCTATAGATATGAGTAATCTTTCGGATGGGTTCCGGTGGAGGGGTTACTTGTTCAATCATCACAACTGTATATTGGTTGGCGATAAGGAGATTGAGATACTTCTTGACGTTGCCGATGGGGACACCACCCATCTGCGCGTTCTTCCGGCTATTCTCGAGGATTGCCTTGTCACGACGAGAGAGTTGAATGTTAAGAAGATCGGCGACGACACGGGCATTCCCGATCTTCTCCGTCTCATTGTCGACGCCGTAGAACTCGAAGAAGGAGCCCACTTGCATCAAGATAAGCGTCTTGGGACCATATCGCTTTTCGTACTCGATCTGAAACTCGAAGTACTCTTCAATGAGGGATTTCTTACCTGACATCTTAAAAAAAAGAGAGCGTTTATTAGATAATTTGGTGTAGTATCCTTTAAGCCGCGTGATGGAGGACGGATTTAATGAATCAAATCCGGATGTATACTCTTTTGGGAAAGTTATGGAACTCCCTATTCAAGGTGAAATTTCCTTTATACTGGTCTTGAGAAAAATATGAGATAGATATAGTAGTATTCGCATTCGAATTGATCGATTGAGAGAGAGAAACATAGATAATGTCCTACATTCAAGGTTCTTATCAAGCGCCTGTCTACAATCAAGGTTATTATGACGTGCCTATGTGCGACCAATATTCCAATCCCAACCCAATGAACTCCAACGTCGTTTACCCTGGCGTTTCTACAAACCAGTTTAACACCACCATCCAGGGAAGCTACTCAGCTGGTGGTGGTTACACCGTTCAACCGGCGAATATGGAGACCTTTGTTGGAACCCGCGAGAGTACTTATAAATATATAGGAAACCAGGGTTACGCATCGAATCCTTATACAATGTCCATTAACCATAGCAATGATCAGTTTCCCGCTCAAGTCTATACCAATACGGGTGTTCAGCTTCGCGTCGATCCTCGTATGAGCTCGTCCAAGATCGAGGACAACGCGTACAAGGCCAAGACCCAAATGATGATGGGTCCCGGTGGAATGCAGTACGCCGGCGGTTATGCTCAGCAGTTTGCTCCCAACAATCCCTTCACAATGCCCCAAATGGGAATGAATTATTACAACCCTTCAGCAGGTATGGCAATGTGGAGCTTTGAACCGCCTTACGCGGAGCCGATCCCCACCTACCCCGCTGTCCCGGTCCAGATGCCTATGATGCCAACACCGATGATGCCTAATATGGTCGGAAATAACGCAATGGTTCCCGTTCCCCAGATGATGGGTGGTGGCAGTCCCCAGCGCCCCGGGCCCGAGGTCCGCGTTGAGGATGTTGGATCCGCCGGTGGAAAGAGGCGCCGTCGCCGCGTCGTCCAGGCTGGCGAGACTGCTCTGGAGGATCTGGACGATGCTCCTAAGAAGAAGGCCCAAGACAAGACCGTGATGGGCAAGATTAACCGCTTCCTCACCGCTAATAGCACCATCTATTGGCTGATTGTCCTTCTGGTCGTCCTGGTTGTTGCCTTTGTGGTCAAGACCGTCTATGTGGACAAGTAGATGGTAGGAACCGATTAACCTATGTAACTGATAACATTTTATTACCAGATAGTGTAATAAAATAATTTATGTATAATATATGTCTGATATATGTCTGATATATGTCTGATATATGAGGATAAACAAACGAGTTTACTGGGACTTGTAGATCCGGATGTAGTCGCTGTACTTCATACGGGGGAACCCAAACTTGACAGCGCGAGCCTGGTAGAAGCGATAAGCATCATAGCCTGAGCAGTTCTGCAGACTGAAGTTATAGATTCCGCGCTGATCACGGCCAATGGAGAGGAAAAGGTCGTTGATGATCCAATCCTTCACATCGTTCTGCTTGGAGAAGTAAACAGTCACACCCTTACGAACAGGAACCGAGTAGAGAGAGAGCTCATCACCAAAGGCGAGGAAGTCGGAGTAAGTCTTGCTGTTATTGAGGGAAGGCTCATAAGGAATGAAGTACGAGAAGAAGCGCTCAATCTCATCACCCTCCTCCACATTACGATTGTAATAAAGGGTAAAGTCCTGACCATTTAGCGAGTAATCCTGTGTCTCATTGGTGTTATCGGTGCTACCATCCGAACCCATATCACCATAAGCGCCAAAGATAAACTGGAAGTTAGGATCATTGACCGAAACATCAAACTTGTAGATACCCTCCACAGGATAGCCGTGAACAATCGTAAAGGTGCGATCAAATGCATCAAAACGGTTGGTAATCATCCGGCCATTGCTGAGATTATCCAGGTAAAACTTGGGAAAGTAGTACTCATTGGTGGCGACATTGAAGATGTAGAAGAAACCCCATCCATCAAAGA
>JACCDW011505567.1_pt1 | contig 32218 bp, 28 predicted proteins | sample 7449781 | NCBI WGS metagenome assembly JACCDW01 (sample SAMN15323449, study PRJNA562643) | freshwater metagenome | isolation source: river surface water | place: USA:Blue River Watershed | collected 2017-08-18
TCTTCGTGTGCGTTGCGCCATGCTAGCTTACAAAACTCATTATCGGTGCTACCGATTAGCAGAACTGCATCACGGTCAGCAAAGTCGCCATTGAGCTTGTCGTAAGCAACAATCTCAGTAGGACATACGAAAGTAAAGTCCTTTGGATAGTAAACAATTACCTTCCATTTACCCTCAAAGCTCTTGTCTGTGATGGTTTCAAAAGCGCCATCTGGTGTTAGTGCGCCGGGCTTAACGCCGGTGACAGCAAAACTTGTGATTTTATCGCCGATTGTTTTCATTTTAATTTCCTTTAAGTTAATGAATTTATTTTTGTGATCTGCAATTAGGGCAAATCAATTCTAAGTTATCTTCGTTAGTGTTGCGAGTATCGTTATCCCGGTAGTCTACGACAAGGGGAGCAGGCCCCCCTTGCCATTCTTCGATTCCGCAAATCTCGCAACGATGTCCGCGTTCTTGGATCAAATATTTTTTAACCCAGTCTGGGACCTTGCTCCAAGCTGATGGCTCTCGGCCTTCTTTCCAGTTAGTAACTAACTGTCGCGAGCGGTGTTGCGCCTGGCAATGATTATTGCAATACTTGTTGGTATAACTGTGACCTTTACTGGTATTGTTCTTACCACAATTTAAACAAGTGAAACACCCTAAACTTGACATACTTTCCTTTTCTAATAGAGCACTTTACTAGAGCACCTATACTTTTAATTATGCTCTACAGTTCAACTATTATATACGCAGAAAACGAAAAAACAAGCAATTTGGACAAATTACTCATCGTCCTCGTCGATTTCGTCAATCCATTTTTCCTTGCTGTCGTAGAACTTATAGTAAGTTTCGTTGGGCTGTAGAATACGAAAATCGTATTTTAGTGCGGCAAAGGTTACTTCATCCTTTTTCAGCATGTCACAGACAACAAAGCTGGTGCCACACCCACCTTCTACGTTCTTGAATGTGCTATGCTTGAATTCGTTCCCGGCTAGTGCTCGATGCATGTTACCACCCCAATGAAAGAGAATTCGAGTAATACCACGCCGTTGATTCCGCAATCGAATCTTATCAAATGCAGTGAGTTTGGTTATGCGAGCTTCGTTATTGTCGTTGATGACCAATAGTACATCTTTGACTTTGATGCTGCCTTTTGTGTGACTGTTATCAGGTGTTTCCTTTGTTGACCAAGGAACTTCACAGTCCACATGACTTACGTAATAAGTCTCTCCACGTGTTTTTAACACCCACATTGGAACGGTGCTGTCTTCTAAATGTTTCTTGTTGAAATGAAAGACTACATCATCACACGCAAATTCAATCTATTGTGCCATTTTGGTTTCTCCTTATTTCCTTTTTGGCTTCCTTCATACGTTCATCCCATTTTGGATTGAACAGTTCACAACAACGACACTGCAAGAGTCGGGTTCTTCGACCTCGAAGTTTACAGTTTGCTCCTGCTGTGCCGTGGTATATGCTTTTCATTAAGTACTTATCGCTTAGTACCGATTACTTCGATTTCTACACGGCGATTTTGAGCACGACCTTGGGCAGTCTTATTGTCTGCAATGGGTTGCTTTTCGCCCTTGCTATCAACGTAAACTTTTTTGGCTTCAACACCTTTGGAAACCAAATAGGCCTTGACCGCCTGGGCTCTACGCATACCTAGACGTTGGTTGTAGTCATCTGTGCCAACCCAATCAGTGTGTCCTACAGCAATGATCAAATGGTCTTCGTTATAGTCACGATTGATCTTACCGATTAAGCCATCCAACATCTGACGGCCTTCGGGCTTGAGCACACTCTTGTCAAAGTCAAACAGTGTATCTGTGGAAAAGATCAATTTAACTGGAACCACAGGCGCTTTCGCAGCCGGTGCTGGCGCAGGCTTTTCTGTAACCGGGGCAGGTGCAGTAAACACAGCTTGCACACGAGCAGGCACTGGCTTTAGTGCGCCATCGCAATCAGCGTGAGCAGTAGCAGGAGTCCATGAAGAATTCCTCCAGCATTGACCGGATGCATTTTTCCATGGTTGACCAGCTGAATTGGTCCAGTTATCTACAGTTTGAGCAGATGCAAATCCTGCTCCTAGTACAAGTGATGTGATTAGTAATTTTTTCATTTTGATATCCTGGTGCGCTTGACGGGAATCGAACCCGCTCATCCGGAGTTTTAGAAGCTCCTACTGTTCCATACAGTCCAAGCGCAATAGTTCTATTGTACTTATCTTGTTGGGAAAGTCAACAAAAACGGTAAATATATACTGTTCACGAGAACTCTCGGAGTCGCCACTCCGGGTAGCCTAGAACGCTATTAATAAAGGAGAAATAAAATGGCAAAACTAAAAATCGCAGAATCAGCAACAGTAGACACAGGATTTGCAAGTGGATACGGTGGTACAGGTGGTAAGCCAAGTACCATTACTTCTGGTGTAAAAACCATTGCTCTAACATACAATACCGCAGCAAACGTTCAAGTTGCCGATGGTTATATTGTTGGACAAAAAGGTGCTAAAAAGTTTTTATGTGCTAATGCCGCAGTAGGTGATGACACAACAGATTTAACAACCGTTGTTCTAGTTAACAAAGTAGACGGTGCATTAGAAGCTGGTGAAGGTTCAATTTATTGCTACGATACCAGCAATGTTGGATTCAGAGCAAGTCGTATTACTAGCAAGCATGTTTATGACAACAGCGGCAACAAATACGTTTACAAAATTGACACAGTAGCAACAGCTAACTGGGCCAACGTAGCAGTAGCATAAAAGAATTTATTCTTTTTGTGTAAAAAATAGCAGCTCTGGCTGCTATTTTTTTGATCATTAAAAGAGCATAAATATCTAATAATGTCGCAAGTAGATAGATTTACCGGTTCATATGATATCACTGGGCTAGAAGCAACCAGTAACGTTACCGTCACGGCTCACACATTAGTGGTAAATGGTAATTTAAGAGTGGTTGGTGTGGTAGCCAATGTATCCACTACAAACACACAAGTATCTGACAACATAATCACACTAAATCAAGGTGAAGCTGGGTCAGGTGTAACAGCAGTATATTCCGGAATTGAAGTAGACCGTGGGTTACTTAACAAAGTAGCGTTTCGCTGGAATGAATCAACTGTTTCTTGGGAACTAACCAATGATGGTATTTCTTATGTGCCAATTGCAACCGGAATTGGTACACTGTTTAATGTGGTCGAAGATACAAGCCCACAACTTGGCGGAGATCTTGATGTACTTGGACAAAATATTTTTAGTTCGAATACACAAACAGTATCATTCGATACTAATCTAAGCATAAAAAATACCACAGTGGATCCCACTGCAACGGCAGGATATAATGTTGTTTACGCCAAAACACCAGCTGGCGGGGGATCTGGGTTATACATTACCAATACTAGTTCTCAAAATCAAGAATTAGTAACCAAAACCAAAGCAATTGTTTATGCTTTGATAATGTAAGGAACATCAATGGCGCTGATCAATAGAAAACTAAACACTACCACAGCAAACGTATTATACGGCACAGCAACAGAAAACAAAGCTATCACCTGCATTTATTTTTGTAATACAACTGGTAGTACAGTTAATGTTAATTTATTTGCAATGCCTTGGGGCGGTACACTGGCAAACTGCATTGTATATAACAACTTACCAGTGGCTGCATCTGACACTGCTATTGTTGACATGGAAAAACTAATTCTTGCCGAAGGCGACAGTATATATGCAAACTGTAGTGTTGATAATGCTATTGCAATGACCGTTAGCTATGTAGGAATTTAATTATGGCTCGCTACCTTAAAAACACGCAGTTGAAAGGTGGTAGCTACGCTATACAATTACCACTAGGCACCAGCAGTTTAGGCCCAACTGCTCCAGTCAACGGACAAATACGCTGGAATCAAACTACCAATAGAATTGAGTATTTTTATAATTCGCAATGGAACGGCATAGCCAAAGTTGGTACAGTAAATGTTGTAATCGATGAATTCACTGGAGACAATTCCCAAACCGACTTTACAATGAGTCAAAGTGAGTCCAGCGCCAATAACTTATTGGTTACCATTTCTGGTGTATATCAAGCACCAACAAACAACTACACAGTATCGGGCTACACAATATCCTTCACCAGCCCACCACCTGCTGTTGACGCAAGCGGTAACCCCAACAAGATCATAGTAGTTCACAATTTGAACTCTACTGAAGCTGCTTAAACTCCTGCTAAATACATAATCGGAGAATTAGATGGCCATTGGTAGAGTGTCAGGTTCAATGTTGGTGTCCGATCTGGACAGACAAGGAACTGATCTTCAATTTACAACCAGCAATAGACCTTTAGTTTATTTGGACTTTAGTCAGTTTCGGGCTGGTATAAACACCAACGTAGTAACACATACTCTCACAATCAATGGTAATCTAGCTACCAGCAATTTACAATTAAACGGTGCTAATATCAGTACACGTTCCGGAGAAACACTGTATGTAAACGGTGTTATGAATTTTGGGAACGTGGGGAATGTAAAAATAACAGGTGGCTCCGCAAACTATGTTTTATATACCGATGGTGGTGGAAACCTAAACTGGGCTAGCGCGGCAAACATAGTTGCAGGCTCGGGAGTTAAAGGCAACACCATTGCTCTTGGTACAAACGCATTGGGATCTTTTGTTAGTAACGCTCTTACACTAACAACCACAACAACAGTCACAGATGGTATTGCAGAACTGAACCAAATACTTGGAAAATTGATACCACCAAGACCACCTACCTTCCCGGGTACCAACAGTATCACTATCAACAGCGTGTCAACCATTGGACGTATGTGTAACTTTATACAAGTTGACAATACAGCAACTGGTGGTAGAGGAGTTGCCGGCGGCACGTTAGTTACACTGGGACTACAAACCAGTTCTTATACTACCAGCACAGTAAACGACGTGGGTCCCGGTGATGCAGGCACTTTGTTTGTTTACAAAAATGGCATATCAGCTGGAAGTGCAGATTTGGCTTCAGGCAACGATAATGGAACATACGGGGACCTAGTGATTACCGACAACGTTGATTACGGTTCCAAGACCGGGGATGCACAAGGATTTTGGGAGAGCCTTGATGCCAAAGCATCGGGAACAGTGTCTGGTGGATGGAATGAAGTATACCTTACACACTCAGCCGGGACGCCTACTAATACAGCCTATTGGTATTATGATAGTGCTACCCCAGGTACTCCGGCATTTACGTCTACCAGCATAGTATTGACCTCCAACGTGGTTAGTTATTCCAGTACTGTTCCTCACTTGACTTCCAGCGCAGGGTTTACTTTAAGTTTTAATGTCAATAGACTCAGCGGCGATATATTCCCAACATCAAATACTTTTGTGACTGGAACAGCCGGTGGAGCAATGACTGCACCAACCAGTGTTACCTACAGCCAAGCAGGTATCACATATCCATTGACCAGAAACCTATATGTGAGTTCTGGTAATGCTGCAATCACAACCACTGCCAATGTGATTACAGGATTTGGATCCAGCGGCTCTGGTCCAGTTGTTAGTGTAGCAAACGGATACAGCAACGGAACACAAAGTTTCCCACCAGGAAGAACTGTATTGTATAAAACTGGTATTGGCACACAAATTGAAGAAACCAGCTTGAGTATCAACGCCAGTGTTGGAACTGGAACTGGTAATGCTTATAGAATTCTAAACCCTGGAAGCACCGACACGCCAGCATACAGCGCAAGTGCAACAGCATTTAACAGCCAAACCAGTACACTACAAACCTATGATGCCACCGTGGTTGCTGCAATCTTAAAGCATGATCAAATTAATTACTCTACAGGATATTTTCCTGAAGGGCCCGATCTCAGCAGTGGACGAAGTGGAGCACAATACTTTACATTTAAGTTTATCAGATCTGCGGTATCAAAGTTTGATATCAAGTATACTGGAACCATTGCTGGACTTTGGGTAGCATTACCGGGCAGCACAATAGACACTACATCAACACTGAACGGATGGTTAGACATGAGTGCTGCCTATGCTGGTTCGGGCGTACCGGGCGCAGGTGCAGGCGGCAACGGCAGCAATGGTTGTAGTCTTGGTGGCGCAGCAGTTTACAACTCGTTGCAAACCAACAAGAGCGTAACTGCAACTTTTGGTACAGTAAGCAGTTCAAGTACACTGACAAATGAAATTTATGTAAGAGTTAAATTAACCAACGGTCAAACTGTTACCGCATTAACAATTGAGGCTGCGACACACTAATGGCTATAACTGACGCACAAAAAGTAGACTACCTGTATAAGAAAATTGGCTTTGGTGTAGCTAAAACAGATACCTCTGCCTTTAAGAGTCCCAGTAACGAAGCCAATGCCAGCCCATTGCTTACACGTGGTGACACAGTGTGGGTAAACAGCGGAAGCATACCGGGCACCATACCCGCTAGTAACTCCAATGTAGTTGTACTGTATAAAGATTCACTAACCACTACAGTTGAGTGTACACTGGATACATCGGCCAGCGGAACAAACAGGACCTGGCTAACAAACCTACGTGATTGGATACCACCAGAATTTGGTTCTAGTTACCAAGTAAAAGTATATGCTGCTAACCCTGGTGTGACAAATGCACAAACAGCTGGCACACAGCTTTTTGCTGATGGCTCGGGTAATAATGATAGTTGGTTCTTTGATTATCAAAGTGGTATATTGAATTTTGCCGACACCAATGTTCCAACTGCGGTTACTTCTAAGAAAATTTATATCAGTGGCGCAAGATATGCTGGACCAAAGGGTGTAGCAAGTTTTGAGACTTTGACCATTGGCAATATCACCATCAATGGAGATTCCATCACAGGAACCAATGCCATAACGTTCGGAAGCAATACTTCAACCGGCAATGCTTATATCACCACTGCTTACATTGATAATTTTTACTACAGTAACGGCCATCCAATAATTTTTAGCAGCTACAGTAATGCCAACGTTGCCAGTTACTTGCCTATATATTCAGGCAACATATCTGCTAACACAGTTACTGCAAACATACAAACAAACTACATCAACAGCAGCACTGGCAGTATTATTTTAAAGCCAGCAGGCAATCTGGTCATAGTCAACACCACTGGTGCTATTGTGGTTGGTTCAGGCAATACTGCTGCAAGACCCAGCGATGCTATTACTGGCGCATTTAGATTTAATACTGATACCAACTTACCAGAGTACTACGGCGGATCTACTTGGATACCAATTGGCCCAAGCATGATTACCAGTCAGAGTATAACACCTGATGGCTCCAGTGTAGAATACACACTGGACCACGAAGCCACAAGCAACGGTATTATTGTCAGTATCAACGGTACTTTACAACAACCAGGTTCCGCATACAACGTTGCCGGAAATAAAATCACATTTGCTGAAGTTCCACTAACAACTGATATTGTTGAAGTTAGATTTATCAGCGCCGCTGTAGTACTTGAAGAAAACTCTGGCGTAGTCAGTGCTGCCAACATTAATTTAAGTACCAGCACAATCACAGTTGACAGCTTTGACACTGCTACATATCGTTCGGCTAGATACACTATCAGCGCAACGGCTATTAACGGTGATACACAAATCAGCGAAATATATCTAGTACATAATGGCATTGCGGTTGCTACAACAGTGGGATCCAACACATACGTTGGGGCAAATGTTGCCACTTATTCTGCTAATATTGCAGGTTCGTATGTAAACTTCCAAGCAACGGCAGTTAACCTGGGATCTATAATCAGAATACAGAAACTGTATTTTGCTGTGTAATACCCTAGTCCATAATGCTTTGTATTTGGCTAAATATGTTTAATATTGGGACAAATACGCAATGGCCAACGTAACAAGAATTAAAAATAACCAGATTACTGATACAACAATCACGTATCATAAGATTGTACCGGGTACACTGGTTGGATCATTATTTAACGCTAACCTAACACTTAATTCCAACGTTAGTATTATTGGTAACTTGACCGTTGCCGGCTACAGCTCTAGCGTTAGTTCTACAAACACCTACGTAAACGATCCATTGGTTGTGTTTAACAATGGTTACACTGGTACCTTGTCGGGATACGATATTGGTATATTGGTTAATCGTAATTTAAGCAGCTTAGACGGGTACTCAGGTGGATTAAACACAGCTTGGATTTGGAGTGAGGCCGAAAGCGCATTTATTGCTATTGTAACCACCGACACTGGCGGCGGCGTTACAAACTTAAATAATTCTGGCTACGCTAACATTAGACTTGGCAATCTAACTGCTGTTTCTGCAAACGTATCTGGCAACTTAATTGCAACTGCTTTTGCTGGAACTTTTTATGGTAACATTTATGGTTCCAATGGCGCAATTACAAACTTCAGCAGCAGTAATGTATCAATCACAGGCGGCGGACTAACTGGAGTAAACGGTGCGTTCACCACACTAACAGCTACAAACTTCAGCACTGGCAATGCACAAATCACAGGTGGTGATATTTCGGTAGCAGGCGGTGCATTTACTACCTTAACAGCTACAAACTTCAGCACAGGCAACGCACAGATCACTGGCGGCAATGTTGCTGCGGCAGGTGGTTCATTCACTACATTATTGGCTACAAACTTTGGTACTGGCAATGCACAGATCACTGGAGGTGACATATCGGGTGTAGATGCACAAATTGACACCGGCGTTATCACAAACTTCAGTTCCGGTAATGCTCGTATTTCTGGTGGATATGCCGATAGCTTCCCAATTGGTGCTAATACAGCAGCAACTGGAAAATTTACAAACGTAACCGACACAGCACTAACAAGTGGCAGAGTAGTACTCGCTGGCGCAGGCGGGTTACTAGTTGATGATTCTACTCTAACATATAATGGTGGCGTACTATCTGCAAGCAACTTGTATACTGGTGGCAATGCAAACGTTACAAATGGCTACATAACTAATCTCGCAACAACCACTGGAGTTGTTACAAACTTCAGCACAGGTAATGCACAGATTACCGGTGGAGACATATCAGGTGTTGATGCACAAATCGACACTGGTGTTATTACAAACCTTAGCAGCGGTAACTTAAATGTCACTGGTGGTAGTGCAGCTTTCACTACCTTAACCGCCACCAACTTTAGTACAGGCAATGCACAGATCACTGGCGGCAGTATTTCAAATGTCAACGCACAAATCAATACTGGCGTTGTTACTAACTTCAGCACAGGTAATGCCAAGATCACAGGTGGCGATGCGGCCTTTACTACACTAACTGCTACCAACTTCAGCACAGGTAATGCACAGATCACTGGTGGAGACATATCTGGTGTTGACGCACAGATTGACACTGGTGTAGTTACTAACTTCAGTACTGCTAATGCGAAAATCACTGGAGGCGACATATCTGGTGTTGACGCACAAATTGACACTGGCGTTATCACAAACTTCAGTTCTGGTAATGCTCGTATTTCTGGTGGTTATGCAGACAACTTCCCAATTGGTGCCAACACTGCGGCGACCGGTAACTTTACAGCCTTGGAAGCCAGTGGCCTTGTACACTTTACAAATACCACACAGGCAGTAAGTCACGACACGGCTGCTGTGGTACTCGAAGGCGGTCTAGGAGTACAAAAAGACGTTTGGATTAATGGTAACTTGTATGTTGCTAATGTCATAGCATCAGTAAACAATACCATTTCTGTAACAGATCCGTTGTTGTATCTTGAAGTTACTAACATTTATCCATACACTTATGATATTGGATTTTACAGTCATTTCCGTGGCGGATATGCTAACAACTACCAACACACAGGAACAGTAAGAAATCACTTGACCGGTGAATGGACATTCTTTAGTAATATTGTGCAAGAGCCCACTGGTAGTACCATGGATTTCACTGATCCAAGTACTTTGTATGATGCAATTAAAGCTGGTAGCATACATCTAGTAAACACCACCGTTAGCACTGGTACTACTTCGGGTGCGCTAGTTGTTGACGGCGGAGTCGGTGTTGCTGGTGCGTTATATGCAAATTCTATTAATGCAGTTTCGCTATCTGCAAGTTCAATTAACAATACAATAATTGGTAATGTTACCCCGGCTGCTGGTACATTTACATACTTGACAGTAAACAATGGGTTTGCAACTGCTAATGCACTGATCACTGGTGGCGACATTTCTGGCACCAATGGTGCTTTTACTACACTAACAGCTACCAACTTTAGTACTGCTAATGCACTGATCACTGGTGGTGACATATCCAGTGTCGATGCACAAATTGACACAGGCGTAGTAACCAACTTCAGTACTGGTAATGCTAAAATTACCGGAGGCGACATATCTGGTGTTGACGCACAGATTGACACAGGTGTTGTCACCAACTTCAGTACAGCCAATGCACTGATCACAGGTGGTAATATATCTGGAGCAAATGGTGCTTTCACTACACTAACAGCTACTAACTTTAGTACAGCCAATGCACAGATTACAGGTGGTGACATATCCAGTGTTGATGCACAAATTGACACAGGTGTAGTTACCAACTTCAGTTCAGGCAATGCCAAGATCACAGGTGGTGATGCAGCATTTACTACCTTAACAGCTACAAACTTCAGTACTGGCAATGCACAGATCACTGGTGGAGACATATCCGCAGTTGATGCACAAATTGACACCGGCGTGGTTACTAACTTTAGCACTGCTAATGCAAAGATCACTGGCGGCAATATTACCAACGTTGATGCACAGATTAATACAGGTGTAGTAACTAACTTCAGTACAGCCAATGCAAAGATAAGTGGCGGTAATATTACCAACACTGATGCACAGATCAATACTGGCGTTGTTACAAACTTTAGTACTGGTAATGCACTGATCACCGGCGGTAGCTTGTCTGGTATTGATGGAGCGTTTACCACACTAACAGCTACTAACTTCAGTACTGGTAATGCACAGATTACTGGCGGCAACGTCAATGGAACACCAATTGGTGAGTCTGTTTCAAGCTCTGGTAAGTTTACAACACTAACTGCAAGTGGGTTAGTAAATCTAAACAACACTGACGAAGCCATAACAAACAACATGGGCGCGGTGGTACTTGCTGGTGGCCTTGCAGTATACAAACAAATCATGGTTGGTGGCAACCTAGTTGCTACTTCTACTACAGACAGCACAAGTACAACAACAGGCAGCTTCTTGACACGTGGTGGTGCAGCCGTTGCATCTAATGTGTTTGTTGGTAAGGGCGTTACAGTAAATGCTTCTAACAATGCCGGCGGCGATCTACGTGTTAGGGGTGTAAACACCGACACATTAATTTGGGCAAGACCCAATAGCACATACGACCAAGTATTAATTGGTAATACTGCCACAACCGGAACACTGGTACCTGGCGCCAAGTTGCAGATCAACAGCACTGATACTATTTTATTACCTGTTGGTACAAATGCACAGAGACCGAGCGGCGTAGGACAAACTGACATTGCTGGTATGTTCCGTTACAGTACCACTTCGAATGCAATTGAATGGTATAATGGCACACAGTGGGAAAATGCTTCTACTACATTCACTGTTATTGTTGACCAACAGTTTAACGGTGACGATACCACACTCAACTTTACACTAAGTCAAGCTGCAACCACAAATGGTATTATTGTTAGTATCAACGGTGTTGTACAGATTCCTACCTTGGCTTATGCTGTAGGCGGAGTTGGCAATACCACACTGACATTCACAGAAGCACCAGCAACTGGCGACGTGATTGATGTACGCATATTGACCACTACACAAACTGTAACTGGCCTAGCCAGCACAAACGGTTATATGCAGATTGCAATGAACAGTTCCAGTATTGATCTATCAACTGGTTCTGGAAGTTCAAGTGTAACAACCAGTTGGGACGCAAGCGGTGCCGAAGTTAGTAAGATTGCCGCAGTAGTTATTGCCACAAGTGGTGTAACTACAACTATTGATAGCTTTAGCAAAACCACATACCGCACAGCCAAGTATATCTTACAAGCAAGTATATCTGGCAGTTATCATGCACAAGAAGTATTGGTAGTACACGATGGCAGCACAGCAACCGCAGTTATTGGCACAGCCGCAGTAACTGGCAGCAGCCTGGGTACACCAAGTGTTACCATAAGTGGTTCTAATGTGCTGTTGCAATTCAATGCAGCAAACAACAACACTGAAGTACGTATCAAGAAGGAATACATTGTAGTATGACCGTAATTGCTACACTAGCTGATATAGCTGAGAATTATCAAGCAGACGAAAACTACGAACCTGGAACGGTAGTGGATTTTGGTGGGGAAAAGGAAATTACCATTGCTGGACGAGACTCCCGTCGAGTTGCAGGAGTGGTTAGTACTGCCCCTGCACAAATCATGAATGGTGGGTTAAAAGGACAAAATGTCCTGCCAGTGGCATTGTTGGGTCGTGTACCTTGCAAAGTAGTTGGGCCTGTGGTCAAAGGCGACTTGATGATCAGCGCAGGTTTTGGGTATGCGTGCTCGCATCCTAATCCGCAAACAGGGCAAGTCATTGGCAAAGCACTAGCAGATCACAACAGCGCCAAAGGAATGATTGAAATTGTAGTAGGGCGTGTTTAAATCAAAAACAGCAATATAAAGGGCCCAAGTGGCCCTTTAGTTTTTTGCTAAATACGTTAAATGTGGACAAAAGATGGCTTTAACTAGACCGAAGATAGGGCAGATATACACCAATATCACAGCCCTGACCGATGCAATCACAGTATTAAATGCCGGGGCTAGTCAAGCCAATGTTGACGTTGGCTTTTTAATCAACAGAGCGCATGGGTTAGTTAGTAATGCCGCTATCTATTACAGTGAAACTCTAGATACCTTTGTCACTGCATTTACTAGTAATTCTGGTGGCACTGATTCTAATATCTTAATCAGTAGCTACGCAGATTTTACAACAGGTAATGTATATACCACTGGTCTGTACTGGACCGGTAACGGTGACCCAATTACGTTTTCGGGCGGTAGTGGAACATACGGTGATTCCAACGTAGCAACCTACCTAGCTGGAAATATCACAGTTGGCAACATAGCAGCAACAGGCTATTACTTTGCCAATGGAACTCCTTTTATAAGTGGCTCGGGTAGCGGTAGTTACGGTAATGTTGATGTTACTGCGTTCTTACCGACTTATACTGGAAATTTAAATCCTGGAAATATTACTGCCACTGGCACTATCATTGGTGGGGGTGTTAGAACTACTACATCAGCCAGTGAGCCAGCTGATCCAGTGGCCGGTGATATGTGGTATGACACATCGTCGGACATACTATTTAGGTACACCGATTTTGGATCTAGCCAATATTGGTTAGATATCAATGGCGAGACTAGTTTAATTTTAAATTCTGTCGGAAATGTAAGTTTTGGAAATGTCACTGCGTCTAGTTTTTACTTCGCAAACGGAAGTCCTTTTTCATCTAGTAGTTATGGAAATACTGACGTAGCAGCATACCTTCCTACATATACAGGTAACGTAACTGCTGGTAATATACAAACTGATGGGTTTTACTGGGCCAATGGGGCTCCGGTGAGTTTTAGCTCAGGCGGTGTAACGAATACAAGATCAATGATAATGACCATGGTATTTGGTGGTCTATAAGGAACAATAATGGCTTTAAATTTATTAAACACAGCAACCATATCAGCTAAAGTAACTGGTATGGCGATCACTACTTCGGCTACAGCTATTATCAGCAATGGTGCAGCATCTGGGAAAATATTAAAAGTCAACGCATTAATCATTGCTAATATTAATGGCAGCACAGCCGCAACGTGTAACGTTGATGTTTATAAAAATGGATCCACTGCTTATAGAATTGCTTATCTAGTTAGTGTTCCAGCAGGGTCAAGTTTTGCCACTGTTGATAGACCTATATATCTTGAAGAAGGCGATAGTCTTCGTTTAACCGCTAGTTCTAATAGTTATCTTGAAGCAGTTTGTAGCTACGAGGAGTTGAGTTAATGATTAATAACTCAGGGCGTTTAGGAAAACGTGCTGTTGACGGTCTTGGTATTTTAAATCAAGCCGATAAGTTTAATCAAGCTGCGTATACGATTCCTAAGGTAGATTCATATGCCATAACAGATGGCAGTTATAATCCCATTAACGACACTGCTGTTGACACAGCTGGTAGTCAAACAATTGTGTTATATGGGTCAGGTTTTAAATCTGGTGCTACAGTCATGGTTGGATCTACTAGTATTGCTGTGGTTACAGTATTGGGTAACGACAGGATTACTTTTTCTAGTCCGGCATTAGCATCGGGCAGTTATACTGTATATGTAACAAACAATGACGGGGGCACTGGTATACTTGTGCCAGGTTTAGTATATTCAGGCCTACCAACTTGGAGCACATCGGCTGGCTCTCTAGGCTCGTACTACGAAACTACTTCACTCGACAGTACATTAACTGCTACAGGTGATGCTCCTATAACTTATAGTTTATATTCTGGAAGTTTACCAAGCGGAGCCACGTTGTTTAGCAATGGTGCGATTGTTGGTAGTTCGCCAGTTGAAAGTGCTAGTACTACATACAGTTTTAGTGTTCAAGCAACAGATGCTGAGAACCAGGACAGCTATAGAAGTTTCAGTATTACTGTTAACACCGATGTAGTTACTTGGTCAAATCCTTCTGCCAACGTTTCGTACGATTTAAGCCAAGATACACTAATGAGTAATGTTACCTTGACTGCTTCAAGTGCTGCCGGCTATGCGGTTAGTTATTCAGCAAATGCACTGCCTAGTGGTGTTTCATTGGCAAACGGTGTTGTATACGGTACTCCTACTGTACTTGGTAGCAATGTGAGTTTAATAACAGCCACAGCGGCTACCACAAACAGATCTTCAGTAAGACTAGTAACCTGGGTAATCAGTGTTGCTGGAGACCAATACTTAAAATATACATCTTTACTGCTAAGTGCCAATTCCGGTATTGTAACTTCTAGTTTTGTTTCTGATGCGAGCTTAAACAATGCTCAACTAACTGTAGTTGCTGATACTAGAGCGTCAGCATTTAATCCTTATCAATTTGGATATTATAGTTTATATCTCAATGGTTCAGCAGGCGTTTCTGTTACAACAGCATCTAGTAATTTTACAATACCAACATCAACTACACCGTTTACTCTAGAATGTTGGGTACACCCAACAACTACAGGTACTTTGTATTCTGCAATCTCAACTTCAGGAACTACATACCAATATACATTGAGTTTTGGTAGTAGTGTTGGCACCTATGACGCCACTGCTAAACCTTGGTTTGGAGTTTACAATGGATCCTGGAACGGGATTATATCATCTACGGCTATAAGTGCTAATAGATGGACACATATTGCTGCGGTATTCACTGGATCAACTTCTTATATTTTTCAGAATGGTGTACAAACAGCAAGTGGTGGCCCGACAACTTGGCCAGTCACTGGATCAACTGATGTTGTTAAACTTGGTATTAGAAATGATGCAGCAAATTACTACACAGGATATATTTCAAATGCCAGAGTAGTAATTGGAACAGCAGTTTATACATCTGCGTTTACACCGTCAACAACACCGCTTTCTGCGGTAGCAAATACAAAATTGTTATTGGCGCAATCTAATTCTATTGTAGATCGTTCTATTAATAACGCTGCCTTAACGATAACTGGGTCACCGACGGTAATTGCAGCTAACCCGTTTCCAACTGTGTATCAAGCTGGCACACAGTATTACAGCAACTATTTTGATGGCACTGGTGATTACTTAACTGTATCCAGCACCGCAAACGCAGCCTTTGGGTTTGGCACAGGTGATTTTACCATCGAAGGTTGGTTCTATGCCACAGTTGATAATGCCACTGACTTTATGATAGATTTTCGTGGCAGTGTAGCGACTGCTCCTGCTATATTTGTTTATACCAGTAATCAATTGGCACTATATTATAACGGATCTATCGTCTATCAGCCCAGCTCGTTAACATTCACAATTAAACAATGGAACCACGTTGCATTAGTAAGATCGTCTAATGTAACTAAATTTTACTTGAATGGAACCGGTGCTGCTACAACCTACACTGACAATAATAATTATCCAAGTGCTGCTTGTATAATTGGCACTGACGCTGTTGCTGGAGGTAGCAGTTACTGGACTGGATACATTAGCAACGTTCGTGTCACTAAAGGTCAAGCTCTTTACACTACTACATTTACTCCTTCTACTACACCACTAACAACAACTAGTCAAGGTGCTAGTGCAAATAATGTAAGTTTATTAACTTGTCAAGATAATAAATTCATTGACAATAGTACCAACGCATTCGCTATCACAGCCAGCGGTGATACTAAACCGCTGGCACAGTCTCCATTTACACCCAGCGCCTATTCTTCTACCGCAGTGACAACCTGGGGATCAGGTTATTTTGACGGCACTGGAGATTACTTAACTCTGGCTAGCAGCGGTGGATTAATCATTGGGCAAAATACAGCTACAATAGAATTTTGGATATATCCAACTTCAGTTAGCAGTTATCAACGATTGGTGACCACCACAGCTGGTGCATTTACCAGTGCTGACTTTGTGATCAGATTTAATAACGGAACATTCCTGGCCGGTCATGCAACTAATAATATTAATTCTTCTACACTACCAGCAATTAATCAATGGAACCACGTTGCTTGGGTAGGTGTTGGCGGCACAACTCAAACATTGTACATAAACGGAGTAAACGCTGGATCTACTACAACATATAACATCACCGCTGCTATTCTGTTTATAGGTGGATACTACACTACCGGTCCTGCGGAATTTGCCAACGGTTATATGACCGACGTTAGAGTTGTTAAAGGCACCGCACTGTACACCTCTAACTTTGTGCCACAGTTTACTACACCATTGACTGCTATAACTAACACACAGTTATTGACATTACAAAATTATGGTGCTCATAATAACAGTGACTTCGTTGATTACAGCGGATCTAATAATATAGTTACTAGGTCGGGCAACGCTACCAACGGCACGTTTGGTCCGTATGGTGATAATTTTAGTGTTTACAATTCTGCTAATAGCACAGGACTTGTTGCAGCGTACAATGCTAGCATGGTAATTGGAACAAACCAATTTACTATCGAAGCATGGATATATCCTTCTGCAACATTATCAACCCAGCAGACAATATTTTCTAATAGAACTTTTAATAGTACAGGTACAGGAACTTTTACTTTTTATGTGGCCGCGACTACTAACTATCTGAAATTTGATGAAGTACAAGCAGCAACAAATATAACAACTTCTACAACCGCAGTTGTTCCTAATACCTGGCAGCATGTGGCATTAACTCGAGATAGCAGTAACTCTGTTAGAATTTTTATAAATGGTACATTGGCAAATACGCCGGTGACTTCTTCCTTTAATTTTAGTTCTACTAATAATTTCCAAATTGGTTATAATGCGGATACTAACTACTACTCTTTTATTGGATATATTAGTAACCTAAGACTTCTAGTAGGTACTGCGTTGTACACTTCTGCCTTTACTGCTCCTACTTCTCCGTTAACTGCAATCACAAATACAAAGTTACTAACCTGCCAAAGTAATAGGTTTATCGACAATAGTGTAGTTAATTCCACAATAACATTACAAGGTTCACCGCAAGTACAAAAGTTCTCACCATTTGCTACAGTAACTGTACCTACATATTACAGTGGTTACTTTGACGGTACCGGTGATTATTTGACAGTACCTGCCCAAACAGCATTATCATTTAGTACCGGGGACTTTACCATTGAGTGTTGGGCATTTTACACCGCATTAAATGCAGATCAAGGCATTATTGATTGCAGATCAACAGGCGGTGCTTTACAAAGCTGGATATTAAACGTTAAGACTGGCGGGGTCGTTGATTTTATCTACAGCGGCTCAGCAAGACTTCAAACGTCAGGACTATTTTCTACTGGCGCTTGGACTCACATCGCAGTTACAAGGGCGTCGGGTACTATACGTATATTTGTCAACGGTGTTCAGGGAGCAAGTGTTAGCTATGCATCAGCAATTGATAGCAACGCTACAGCTCCAAACATTGGCAGAGGAATTGACCCAGTATACACAACTGGTTATATTTCTAATCTACGTATTGTAAAAGGTCAAGCTCTTTACACAACTACCTTTACACCGAGCACTACACCTCTGACCACAACCAGTCAAGGTGCTACAGCTAGCAATGTAAGTTTATTGACTTGTCAGACCAATACATTCATCGACAACTCTACAAACTACTTTGCTATTACAGCCGCCGGCGATGCAAAACCTCGACCAGTAAGTCCATTTACACCAACTGCTAATTCTACTACAAATTATACACCTACTCTGTTTGGCGGATCAATGTACTTTGACGGATCCGGCGATTATATATCAACAACTACAACGGCACCTTTCGGTGCCAGTAACTATACCATTGAGTGTTGGATATATCATATCGTTTCCCCTAATCCATGTTGGATATGGGACGGCTTGTTTAACAGTGGTACTGGACCGCAGATATTTGTCACATCATCGGGCACTAGTTTAAATTTTTATAAAAACAGCGCAACGTCTATCATTGCTGCAACAGTAGCTACAAAATTGTATTCGTGGACACACTACGCATTTTGTAGAGTTGGCACAACCGTAACAGCATACGTCAATGGTGTGTCAGTAGGAACCGGCACAGACGATACTACCTCAAATACCACAATAAGAGGTGGTTTTGGATCACGAGCACGAGATGGGGCAGAACCCAACCAAGCATACTTCAGTGATTTTAGAATACTCACTGGGGTCGCACTGTATACCGCAAACTTTTACCCAGGCGCCACTCCGGTTACACCAACTGCAACCATTGGTACTACAACATACAAATCTGTATTGTTGTTAAATGGTACTTCGGCAGGAGTTATAGATACCAGTCGCACATCGTATTTAGAAACTCTCGGCGACGCCAAGGTCACACCATTCAGTCCTTATGCGGGCAGTTATTACAGCAATTATTTTGCTACTACATCAGATTATATATCGGCACCAATTGCTTCTTTTCCTTACAGTGGAACTACCTGGACCATAGAAGGTTGGTTTAATGTATCTACAGTAGCAGGCACAGTGGGATTTTTCTGTAGTCCTGACTTGCTAGAATGCAAGTACAGCGGCACGACGTTTACGGTAATATATAGAAATAATCCTTCTTCTGCTACATGGACAACTTTATCCGGCACAGTTACTTTATCTACGAGCACATGGTATCATATTGCTATTTCTGTTAGCGCAGGGTCCATGCGTCTGTTTATTAACGGTGTACAATATGGATCAACTACTGCCGTTGCTGCTGGTGCTTACGGAGGTACCGGGACCAATGCTGTGCTAATTGGTGCCAATGATGCTTATACTTTTGGGAGTATAGATTCTACACTGGCCGGTTATGTTTCTAACTTTAGAATTACAAATACGGCAGTTTACACAGGCAACTTTACACCAAGCACCAGTCCATTAACTGCTATTTCGGGAACCAGCTTACTGACTTGCCAAAGCAACAAGTTTGTAGACAACAGCTCTAACGCATTAACAATAACACGTAGTGGCACACCAAAAGTACAAACACAGAATCCATTTCAGACCAATACAGGCATCTCCTATTATTTCGACGGCACTGGAGATTACGTTTTATCCACTGGATCTACCGCATTTACATTTGGCACCGGAGATTTTACAGTAGAGTATTGGGTATACCATACTGCTGTGGCAGCTACGTACAATCAGCACGTTGGTGTTTCAACAACTTCAGCGGGATTTGCATTTGGAACCAACGCTTCACTACAACTATATATGACCACAAGCACAGTGGGTTATACCAGTACCGGCACAAGTTTTGTACTGAACCGTTGGCATCACGTGGCCTACTGTAGAGTTAACGGAGTTGTAAATTATTATTTAGACGGAGCTTTTAACTACAGTCCCGGCACTGTTTCGACTAATATTACCGAAACTGGAATGTACATTGGTGCTTCTTCGGGCGGGACTTACCCAATGACCGGATATATTGCTGATCTCCGTGTTACCAAAGGATATGCACGTTATACCAGCGCATTCTCTGTTCCTACTAGCCCAGTGCTTACCAAATAAATACTAGATGAATAAAAGAGAATCCTGATGTCGTTCCCCAGTACCCCCATTAATGGTCAACAAGCTGTTGTAAACAACATTGCCTATCAGTTTGACTCCAGTAGGAACGCTTGGGTACGAATACTTAATGCTGCTAATATTCTTCAGGTTAATAACATAGTTGTTACTAATAATGTATCAGCAGGGGGATATTATTGGGCAAATGGAGAACCTTTTGTTAGCAGTTTATATAATGATTCCAACGTAGCTGCTTACTTACTGGGAAATATCACTACTGGCAACATCACTGCCGATGGTTATTATTGGGCAAATGGCGCTCCGTTTGTTTCTAGTAGTTATGGTAACACAGATGTTTCTGATTTCCTAGGCACATATTTTACTTACGCCAATGCCAACGCCTCGGCCCAATCTACAGCAATTGATTTAATTACTGCTAATTTAGGAGCATTTGAGGAATATGCGAATGCTACATTTACTGTAAGTAGTTACGGTAACGCAAATGTAGCAGTATACTTACCAAACTACACCGGAAATATCACTGCCGAAAATATCACTGCCACCGGAAATATCTGGGGCAGCGGCACCAGAAATTTTGTAGGCAATACCGCACCAGTTGGTCCTGGTATCGGCGATACCTGGTACGAAACAGATACTGATACGCTATTTCGTTACGTTAACGACGGCGATAGTAATCAGTGGGTTGATATCACTGGTGTAATCGTTAGCCAGTCGTATGTGCTTAATGCAGCCGGACTAGATTCTCAAGTACAATTTAACACAGCAAATTCATTTGCTGGCAGTGCTAATTTTACTTTCAGTACTGCAAATAATACTTTGTCTGTTGGTAATGTAGCATCTAGCGGATATTATTGGGCAAACGGAACACCGTTTGCGAGTAGTAGTTACAGTAATGTTGAAGTAGAAGCATACATTACTCCTACAATTTCTGCTATCAACGCCAACGTTGCGGCGGCTAACACAGCAATTATCACAGCCAACACTGACATGAAGAGCTATGTGGATAGCCAGGTTATCTCATCAGGTGGCTACAGTAACGTTGCTATGATTGCATACTTAGCAACCAACGATATCACTGTGGCCAACATAACTGGTGGTGGCGTGAGAACTACCAGCTCGGCTACACCGCCTGCTACTAAAAGTGTTGGCGACATTTGGTACAGCACTGGCGAAGATAGAATCTACCGATATACCAGCGATGGCACTACCAAAGCCTGGTTAGATATCACAGGATCAGAATACACATTTGATATGACCGGGGAGATGTCAATAACTGGAAATATCATTCCGTCTGCAAATGTCGCATACAATATAGGTACCAGTGCATATAGGTTTAACGATGGTTATTTTGGTGGCAATGCCACAGTAGGAAACGTATTGGCCACTGGTTATTATTTTGCAAACGGAACCCCATTTAGTTCTGGTTCCAGCGGAATAAGTTCAACAGCATACGGAATCGCAACACTTTTTGGACCAGGATATTAAGATATGACAGCACCAAATTTAATGTCGGTAACGACAATCGCTGGAAAAACAGCAGTAGCCAATGTGACCACAGTGGCAAGCAATGTAGTGGTAAACAGTACCAGCAGCGGCAAGCTAACCAAGGTCACGGCATTATATATCAGCAACATAAACGGAACTAACTCTGCTGATGTCACTGTTGATTTTTATCGAAGCGGCGCGGCCTATGAAATTGCCAGCACAGTTAGCGTGCCTGCAGACAGCACGTTGGATTTAATCAGTAAGAATATCTACTTAGAAGAAGGTGATGCTCTGCGTATATATGCAAGTGCTAACAGCTATTTGCGAGCAGTATGCAGTTATGAAGAGGTTTCTTGATGAGTAAATTTACACGAGGAATATTTGGTCGCAAACCTGCTGTTGCTGGCAGCAGCGATGTGTTTAGTTTAGATACACAGTATTCATCTTCTGTAAGTGGCACCTGGCCAGTAGCTGGTATTTCATCTGGTAAATTTATGATAGTAGGAGGAGAGTACGCTCAAACTAGTCCAACAATTTTTAATGCCTATGAAAAATCAGCAAAAGACGGTAAGTATTATCCAACCGGGATGTTAGATACAGCACCTAGAGGTTTTGCTACAAACACAAATATCGTTTCTTCGACTGTTAGCAGTGGCGGAACACACGTTGTAATTGCATCAGGTACCGCAGCACTCACAGCACAATATTTAGATATTTGGAAAAAATCCACAACCGGCCTGTCGGAATATCAATACTTGACCACTATCGATCCTCGTGATTTTGCTGGTGCGGTTATGTCAGCGGCCAAATTTGACCCAACTGGTACGTATCTGGCTGTGGGATTTAATTATGGCGGAAGCCCCCCTGCTCCTACCAGACTCAGAATTTGGAAAAGAACTGGTGATACTTTTACAGAATTAACTAGGCCAACTGATCCGTTAAGTGGCTCATCAACAAGTATGGTCACTTATTCTATTTCATGGACCAATGATGGGAATAGCCTAGCAATGGGAATAAGTGTTAGTCCATACGTTGTGATATACACCCGTAGTGGTGACACATTTACTAAATTGGCTTCTCCGGCTACACTTCCAACTGCTGCTGCTCGAGCAGTGGCCTGGAATCCAGCAGGTACCAGCCTGGCCGTAGCGTATTCTGCTACTCCTTTCTTAATTGTGTACAATCGTAGTGGCGATACATTTACCGCTATTGCCGGGACGCCAACACCAACTGGAAATACACCAACGTCCCGCTGTACTATAAGTTGGAGCCCCGACGGATCACTTTTAGCTATGCCTAGGTCTGGGGGAACTTATGGATATATTGTTGTTTTAAGTAGATCAGGGGATACGTTTACCTCTCTGTCTGTACCAGCGGTATACGGGCCGGGCACCAACGCTGTCTCTAATTGCCTTTTTATAAGTTCAACAGAGTTGCTGATTTCAGACGCTTTGAGAGTTGAAATTTGGGACGTAAACGGCACAACTATAGCAAGGCCTTACGCATACAAAATCGGGTTGGCAATCACCCGAAATGACCCTCCTTTGACAGGAACAGCCGGATACCTAGCCAACCCATATAATGCGACATATCCTGGTGCAGGTGGAAGTACTAGCATTACTGGAGAGATCACCGAAGTATTGCCAATTCCGGGCTTGTAAAAATCTAATAAATATATAGATATAAAATAAGTATCTATGGCATTTCCAGCGTCACCAACAAACGGACAACAAATCACACTAGGCGGGGTTCTCTACGAGTACAATTCTTCGCTGACCGCTTGGAAGCGCCTGGCTCGTACCTACAGCCTAAATGCCAACAACACCAGTTTCAGCAATTTAACAATATCCGGCACAGTGGTATCAAACGGCTTCTTTTGGAGCAACGGCAGTCCATATGTGGGCAGCATCACCGTCAACAACTTCACCGGCGATGGAACCACTACAGATTTTACATTAGATGTTGTGCCTACTGTGATTAACAACGTGTTGATCAGCTATAATGGCTTACTATTAAATCGTGCAAGTTATAGTATTGCAGGATCTACGCTAACGTTTGGTACAGCACCTGCCGCAGGATCATCAATCGAAGTCACAGTAATTGAAAGCGCCGGGGTAGGCTACACAGCAAGTAACATTTCAATACGAGCACAATCAATGACAATGGGTATATTACTCGGGGGATAACATGTCAGCACCAAATTTATTAGCATCAACTTCGGTTATAGGAAAAACAGCATACGCTGCACTCACAACGGTTATGAGTAATGTGATTGTAAACAGCACCAACAGTAATTCTGCGGCAAAAATAGAAAACGTAATTTTAGCAAATTATTCTGGATCTAGTGTTTCGGCTAATGTAGTAGTAAATCGCAGTTCTACTATTTATTACCTTGGCGGAACAGTTACTGTACCAGCAAACTCTACACTGGTGTTGTTGGGCAAGGATACCAGCATTTACTTAGAAGAAGGTGATTACCTACAAGCAAACGTATCTGCTAACACCAGTGTTACTATTAGCACAGGATACGAATTAATCAGCTGATATGAGAACCAGACCGAATTTTGGTATTATTGGACAATCTAGGGCAGCTACGAATACTACCCCGGGTACCGTAATGACGGCCACCGACTACGTTAATAACATAGTAAACTCAATAGCAGGCCCCACGGTTTATGGTATCGACGCAGTCAAGGCTAGCGGTGGCACCATAACTTATTTTGGCAATTACAAAATACATACCTACACAGGGTCTGGTACATTTACTCCTACGTTTAGTGGTAACATTGAATTGTTATTAGTTGCTGGCGGTGGTGGCAGCTCAACAGGAACGGCTGTTACCTATAACCTCTTCACTGACGGCGCTGGCGCCGGCGCCGGGGGACTATTGTACTACGGAAATGAACAGTCTAACAAAGTCGCCAATGGATCTCCTATCGCAGTTACTGCTGGGGTCACGTATACAATTACTATTGGTGGAGGCGGTGCGGCAGGATCTGCTACTGCCGGCGGGGCTACAGTGGGACAAAATAGTAGTTTTGTTGGCGGAGTACATAATCTTATTGCCTACGGTGGGGGAAGCGGAGCGTATCGGAGAACTGGTGTAGCCAACCCGCCATCAAAGGATGGCGGTTCTGGTGGCGGCGAAAACCCCGGCAGTGACGGAACCGGTCCAATCGGCGAAGGTATAAGTGGTCAAGGCAATCGAGGCGGCACCTACGGAATAGTTAATTCATATGACGTGTGTACTGGGGGCGGTGGCGGCGCTGGCGGGGTTGGCGGAAATGGATACGGTGAAAAAGGGGATCTAGGTGGAACTGGTAATTTTTCTTCATCTACTTATAAATCAACAGGCACATCAGGTGCATCGTATTACTGGGGCGGTGGAGTTGGCGGGATCGGCGCATTTTACTCAATATCAGGAACTAAAACTTATTACGCAGGTGGCGGCGGTGGCACCGGGCATGGCCAAGGTAGTACTTTTAACACTAATGCACCCGGCGGATTAGGTGGCGGCGGCCATGGCGGCGCAAAGAGTGGGACTTATGCTATCAACGGCGACGGATCTCCTAATACTGGTGGCGGCGCCGGCGGCTGTATTAGCAGTTCCAGTACCCTAGGATTTGCTGGTGGATCAGGCATCTGCATCATACGCTACTCAAACCTATAAAAATTTACAATAAATATCGATATGCCATTTGCTAACACAGTACAACTCAAACCCTACAACGTTGACCCCACAGCGTTGTATACCTTTGGCAATGTGACAACAGCAAACGTCACAGTATCTGGCAATATCACCACAGGAAACGTACAATCCACAGGCTACTATTTTGCCAACGGCGCTCCTTTTAGCTCCGGTGGTGGGACATCAACTTCAGCATACATGCTGTCTTATATTTTTGGAGCATAAACATGGCAGCACCCAACGTCTTACAAGCAGCCAACATCACAGTTAAAACAGCAGCACAAGCAGCCACAACCACTTTATCTAATGTTGTTATTAATGCTGCCAGCAGCAATACCGCAGTAAAAATAAATTCACTACTGGTAGCAAATTACGGTTCTTCGGCAGTTGGTGCCTATGTGGAAATCTACCGAGCCGGTACAGGCTACCTTGTTGCAGGAAACGTCAGTGTGCCTGCATATAGTACTATGGTTGTAGTAGCCAAAGATGCTGCTATCTACTTAGAAGAAGGCGACAGTATTCGTGCCAATTGCAATGCTGCCAATACTGGAACCATTACCTGTAGTTACGATATAATTCGATAAAATGTCAAGACGTAGATACCGTGGTAGCGTGGTTGGTGTTTATGTTCCCAGTACAACCACTGGTGCTAGCGGGGTTTGGGATCTAGACACTCAATTTTCAAGATTGCAGAAATCCGCCTGGCCAGCTGCGACTGCTGGTTTATATAAAGTTCCAGCTAGGGCTATATTTGGATTCGGTACTTATTATACAACTACCACAGTGTGGACAAATACAACTACTCTTGTTTCAACAACTGGGGTAGTTGCAGCCGATGTTGTCTACGGCTCATCTGATGTTACTGCCAGATCCGAAGTAGGGGCAGCAGGATACGATTTAGATAAAGCAGTATTTGTATACGGAGAAAGCGGCAATAACAGCAATATCTATAGGATTGTAAATCTAGCTACAAATCTTGGAGTATTAGGGAATAATGAAGCAACTCTGGCCCCGGGTCCCGGTAGACTACAATGTGGTTCTGCTACAATCGGACTAAACAAAGCAATTTTTTCTTTTGGGTATAATCTGTCAGGCGGGAGAAAAGACAGTTCGTTGTTTTCCGAAACAGGGGTGTGGACAAACGACGTGTCTACTACAGCTTCATTGTATCATAATTCAACTAAAGGTGTTGGATTCGGTAATGACCGGGCATTGATGTATTCGAATACGACAAAAAATGCATCGTCAGGAGGTACATTGTATTCTGGGGGTGTATATAATTACGTATCAAATACCGGAGTAGTAGGCACAGAAAACACAGTGGCAAATACAGAATGGTACGCAGCTTTTAATTCGGTTGCAACTAGATATGGGCCTGATACAGCAGTTCTAACATCATTTACCCAAGCATCAAAAAGCATAGCTTATATTACAAACACCGGAGTATTGGGATCAGACCAAACTGTCACCCGTACTACGTGGTACGGGGCCGGTACAACTTATTCTGGGGGAAAAGCAATTATGCTCGGGTACAGCAGCAGCGCAAATCAAAAAATTCTAGTCACAGATACTGGAGTAATTGGATCAGAAACCGCTGCAGGAGCCGGGACAGGGTTGATTTCACGCGGCGCAGCGGGATACTCCTTATCTTAAATACACCATGAGCATACGATTTCGCGGATCAATAATAGGCAACGACCCAACTCCCACAACCGGTGGAGCAAGTGGCATCTACGATCTTGATGCTTACACTACCTATACCAGTGTTAGTGCTTGGCCAGCTGGTGTAGCCGGATTATATCAGACTCCAACACAAGCAATATTTGGCCCCGGTACTGCCTTTAATGTTTCTAATTTAGTTTCCAGTGCTGGGGTTATTGCCACTGACAGTGGCGGAATGTCCTCACTCCGAACACAATATGGCGCCGCAGGATATGACACAGATAAGGCAGTATTTGCAGCTGGACTAAATGCGTCTGGGACCAGCGTCGGTACCGTAAATTATATTACAAATGCAGGTGGTGTTGGGGCAGATGTAACCAGTGCTACAGCCGCAGCAGGTTACTGGTCTGGTGCAACATTTGGTCTTAACAAAGCAATCTTTACTTGTTTTAGTGTTTGGATTACAAATGCCGGGACACTGAGAAATATCTGTTACACATTGTCGAATACCGGAGTATGGGCAGCGACCAGTGCTAGCACATTTTATCACCAAGTTGGGGCTGCTGTGGGGTACGGTGTTGACACTGCATTACTAGCATATGGAACAAGTGCTACTACCAGTGGTGGCGCAGGTAGTACCAGCGTATTTCGTTCTTGCTACGTAAGTAACACCGGTACAATTTCAGCCGAATCTGCAACATCAAACAGTTACCTGGTTGGTGCTAGACAAAATGCTGCTACTAGATATGGTATTGACAAAGGAGTGTTCACAGACCTTTATAATACTGGTAGCCAAGTTATAATTTATGTAACCAATGTTGGGGTAATTGGTGCAGACCAATCAATTTCCAGAACCAGACGTACAAATTACGCTTGCACTACCTACGGCGGAGCAGCCGGGACTGCAATGGGTGCTTTCGGGAACGATGGAGTCAGCACTAATTTAAATTCAAAGTTTATTATAAGTAACACCGGGGTGTTTGCATCCGACACTTCGGGTGCTGGCACAGCACGTAACAGTGTGGCGGCAGCTGGTTTTTCGCTAGCTTAACTTCCTATAGTTAAATACACAATCAAAGAGAGATATCATGCCATCAAAGTTAAATACGGAATTTAATTACCGCTACCAAGTAATGGGCGAAACCGTTTGGGAAAAAATCAAAATTCTCAAAGGATTTTTGGAAGGACGCGAGCGTGCTGCAGATATGCAGGCTGTCGCCAACTTAAAGCGCCGCGCTGCTGAATCAAAACTACAGTATCTCAAAGACACCGGTGCACCTGAATATGAAATTCTGGAACTGGAAGCCGATCTACTCGAGAGCAAAAGTTTTGATAAAACTCAACAAGAGCTTTACGATCTAAACAATCAAGAGCTGGAAATCCTACACAGATATCTTGCCGAGTGCTATGAAATAGCCGAACCCACACGAGTTCCGGGCTACACTGACGAGCAGATGTTTGAATACAATGCTGCCAACGAGTTTACAGCAATGATTGGCAGGGAAATCTACGCTGAGATTTTATCTACTGGACGCCCAAGTCCTGCTAAACTGCGTAATGCCATGAGCAATCCTGTTACCTGGGCTGCACTACAGCACGCTGGGCTAATACCGCCAAATGCCTATCGCGTTATAGGCAGCGACGACCCCGAGCAGGTAGGACTAATTGCAGTAGACGAAAACGGAAAAGAAGTAGACCCCAAGTTGCTGGCACAACAAACAGCCAGTTTGCCCACAAATAGCCAACAGTAATTCTGAATAAATATATAGATATAAATCAGGTATCTATAGATGGCGTTTCCTAATTCCCCTGTTGATGGGCAACAAGCAATAGTAAGTAACGTAACTTACAGCTATAATGCGACCAAAACAGCTTGGTATCGTGTTGGTACTGTGGCAAATCCGGTTGTCAGCACAGTAGATACCTACACCGGAAATGGTGTACAGACCAGCTTTTCTCTTAACGCTACTCCAACCAGTGAAAGTTATACATTTGTAGCAGTAGGCGGTGTACTACAGCCACGCAGTACTTACTCAGTGCTGGGCGCAAACATAACTTTCAGCAGTCCTCCTCCCAGCGACACACCAGTTGAAATCACTACATTTGGGGGCTCAGGTGGATCCGCTTACGGTAATAACAGTGTATACGTTTATCTGCCACACCATACTGGCAACGTTTCGGCTAATTCTGTTATTGCTGACGGATTTTATTTTGCCAATGGCGAACCTTTTGTTAGCAGCGTCTACGGTGATGCCAATGTACTTTCTTTCACACAGCAGACTGTATTCCCACATCTCTATACATCTAATTTATCTGTAACGTCTAATGTCTTGTTGTATGCAGACATGAATATAAATGGTAATATACAACCACTGACAAGTGGTGTTTATACCATTGGCAGCTCAGAGTTGCAATTTAAATCTTTGTATTTGTCGGCCAACGGAGTAAACCTCAACGGAACAACTATCAGTGCTGTTGCTAACGGTGCTATTACAATATCAAATACTATTATTGTAAGTGGGAATGTTATTGATAACAGTGGACTATCTATTGCTGGATATTCAGCGTTAGCTAATACAACTATTATTTCGGCTAACACCGGAATGAAGAGTTATGTAGACGCACAGGTTATTGCATCTAGCGGATACAGCAACGTAGCGGCAGCGGCGTACCTATCAGTTACAAATCCAGTGTATGTTGGCAATATTAAATCAAATACCAACATTGTTGCTAATGGTAATATCATCGGAGGTGGCGTAAGATCTACAGCTAGTGCAACTCCGCCACCTGGTCCGGTACCTGGAGATATTTGGTTTAATACTACAGAAAATTTATTATACCGTTATACTTCTGATGGCACTAACAGCGTGTGGATTGATTTATCAGGACCTACATATACTTTTGATTGGGCCAGTAATGTAAGTTTTGACGGTAACCTAATGCCAGCAGTAGACCTAACCTACTATATTGGAAATGCATCACAGAGATTTGTTAGTTTGCATTCTGCAAATATCTACACTACTAATGGTGTGTTCTGGGCCAACGGAAATGCTTACAGCGGTAGCAGCGGGACATCAACAGCAACAGTTTATGGGCTAGGTATAGCCTTTGGAATAGGATTATAAAATGGCGGCACCAAATTTATTAACACTAACAACAGTAACTGCAAAAACAGCAGTTCAAACCATTACCACGTCGGCTACTGCTATTGTAACCAATGGCAGCAGCAGTGGCAAAGTCGTTAAAGTCACAGCACTGTATATCAGTAACGTAAACGGATCAGCGGCAGCTGATGTCACAATCGATGTCTATAGATCTACCGTTGCTTATCGGGTTGCTAACACCATCAGTGTACCGGCTGATTCTACACTAGACATGATCAACAAGGTTATCTATTTAGAAGAAGGTGATACACTACGATTAACAGCAAGTTCTAACAGTTATTTAGAAGCTGTTTGCAGTTACGAGGAATTAAGCTAATGGCTCGTGGTATAATTGGAAATAAACCGACTACAACTGGTCTAACTGCATACAGCGATGTGTTTGGACCAGACACACAGTTTTCAGCAAAATCAACAAATACTTGGCCATCAGCGACGTATAGTAATGAAGATCCTGCGTTTGTGGGATTCACTAGTACTTATTCTAGTGGGTCCTTGTTTGATTCTTTTAGAAAATTGTCTAACGGATTTTATTGTCCAGAGCATCCTTATGATATGTTACCACCCTCGTCGTCGTTTTCGACTTTTTGGAGTGGTGGCCCAGGGATATTCTACCATAGCGCAGCCGCATGTTCTAAATATGTAGCTTTTACAGGGGACAACGGAAACTATACTTTTTTATATAAAAGAGTTGCATCGGAGAATTTTGTTAACTCCTCGTGGCAATATATTGGATCTCTGCTTGGAACAGCTACCAATCTCGGAAAAGTGTACAAAATGGCATTTAACCGTAGTGGTACATATTTGGCCACAATATCAAATAAAGTATCGGGGGCAAATTGGTTTAGGGTGTTTTCGATAGATCAAAACTCTAATGCATTTACTGATATTGGTATAGCAGATCCTTATGTAGCAAGCAATGGAACTGTTCCGCCTACAGGAAATGTGTCTTGGAACAAGGATGGCACTTCTTTAGCGATTGGTGCCGGTAATAAAATTATAATTTATAATGTATCTGGCTCAGTATTTACAGGAGGATATACAATCCTGACACACCCTGCAGGGACGTACTCAAAAACAGATTGGAACCACGATGGGTCAAGTTTGGCAGTAATGTATGGTGATAGTAATACAGGATACACATCTACACTAGTGGTATACGACAGATCTGGGGATAGTTTTAGTCCTGTTTTTACAGCATCGATACCTGGACAAGTAACCCAACTATATAATGGGTATAATATGAGCTGGAACAACAACGGAACTTTATTGGCGGTGGGACTCAACCCAAGTTTTGCAGCCGGAACAACTTTTAGTTCTGCATGGGGAGGATTTGCTGTGTATAGTAGATCAGGAAGTACATTCACAAAATTAACAACACCCTTGATAATTGGGGCATTGTCTTCGGACACATCAGCTTATCCGTATGCCCAAAGCATTCAGTTTTCCAGGGATGGTAGTCAACTGTTTGTGGCAGTTCAAGGAACTACTTCCATAAAACGAACGACATTAGAGATATTCGACGTCCGGGGTACTAATATAACTAGGCCTACAACATGGCCAATGGTTAACTATAAAAGTACCGTGGGCAGCGGGTCATCTAGTACTACTTACGACACCGGAACAATGGGAGGCACAGCGTATTCTTTTGCAGGTGGAGCGCAATATTTAGGCGGCAATCATAATTTTCTTCCTTTAATAGTGATTTAATTTGCTTCCTGATTGCATAATTAAAAACAAATAAATATATAGATATAATTTAGGTATCTATATGTCGTTCCCCGCAAGCCCTACAAATGGACAACAAACCGCAATAGGCGGGGTTCTCTACGAGTACAATTCCGGCATCAACGTTTGGAAACGAATTCCGGTAGTTTACTCTCTCAACTCAAATACCTCAACTTTTAGCAATATCATAGTGACCAGCAACGTGACTGCTGGCAGTTTTTTGTACACCAATGGCGTAAGCGTAACCAGCAACATACAATCAACAGTTAATAATTTAATACATCCGTTTTTGTTGGCGGGAATGTAAGGAACAACAATGGCA
>JACCDW010466643.1_pt1 | contig 32211 bp, 29 predicted proteins | sample 7449781 | NCBI WGS metagenome assembly JACCDW01 (sample SAMN15323449, study PRJNA562643) | freshwater metagenome | isolation source: river surface water | place: USA:Blue River Watershed | collected 2017-08-18
GCTCTTGCGGGAGCAAAGGGTCCTGGCAATTGGGTGGTATATGTCGGCGCAAAAACGGGGAAAGATGGAGTCCACGGTGCAGCCATGGCCTCTGAAAGCTTCGATGAAAACTCGGAAGCCAAAAAGCCCAATGTGCAAATTGGCGATCCTTACTTTGAAAAGCTTTTGATCGAGTCCTGTTTGCAAGTCATTCAGGAAAATCTCGTCGTCGCCATTCAAGATATGGGAGCGGCTGGCCTGACGAGCTCCAGTTTTGAAATGGCCTCCAAGGGTCAAGTGGGACTGGAAATGCATTTGGACGAAGTTCCTCTGCGCGATTCGACCATGACTCCGGAAGAAATTCTGCTTTCAGAATCTCAGGAGCGCATGCTGCTGATTTGTGAACCAGGCAAGTTTGAAAAAATTGAAAAGCATTTTTCGCATTGGGGACTCGATGCCAAAGTCATTGGCAAAGTTTTGCCTGAGCGCAAAGTTCGCTTGTACTGGAAAAAAGAACTGCTCACCGAGCTTGATCCCGATCTTTTGGTGGAAAACGCTCCCGTTTATCAGCGTGAATATCAAGCCTGGAATTCGCCCCGCAGAAAAGAGACTCTGCCTGAGATTTCTAAGGTGAATTTGAAGACTTGGATATTGGAGCAATTGCAGTCAGCGGAGCAGGCGAGCCGTCAGCCGATTTATCGCCAATACGACCAACGAGTCGGAGCGATGACGGCGCATGGTTCGGAATCCGATATTGCCATTCAAAAGCTTCCGCATTCGGGACGGGGCTTGGCCGTGGCCGTGGGTTGCCGACCCGATCTCATGCGAGTCGATGCTCGTTTGGGAGCTTTGGACAGCGTGTTTTATCCAGCTCTGCAAATGGCGGTCAAAGGAGCGAAGGCTTGTGCGGTGACCGATTGTTTGAATTTTGGGAATCCAGAAAAAATCGAAATCATGTCGGAATTCGTGGCCTCTGTGGAAGGCATTGCGGAAGCGGCAAAAGTTCTGGATGCTCCGGTCATCAGTGGCAATGTCAGCTTCTACAATGAGACTAAAGGAGTGAATATCACTTCGACTCCGGCGACAGGATTGATCGGTGTTCGCAAAAATGTCGACAATTTGCCGGAAGACAGATTTGTCAGTGCGGGGCTGGGTGTTTTGACTTTGACTCTGAAGAGTGTGCGCATCGCGGATGATCACAGTTCTTTTATGGGTGATTTGAAAGCAGAAACGGTTTTGGCTTTTCAGAAATTGCTTTTGAATTTGGCTGAAAACGGAAACCTCCTTTCCTCGCAAATGACGGGGATGGGCGGTTTGGCTCTGACGATTGCGAAAATGACTTTCTCGGGAGTGGGCTTTCAAGCTCAGCCGGGGATGTCGGATCTGGACTGGCGACAAAAACAGCTTTACCAAGCAGTCCTAGTGGGCTCAGACCTGCACAGTTTGAAAAACCAAATTCAAGCGGGGATTGCGCAGTTCGGTTTGGAAGCCATGGTCGAGTGCCGGGAGATCGGCTCGACGGGTGGAGAGTTTTTGGAATTGGGAGGAGACGCAAAAATTCCTCTCGCAGATTTGCGCCGTCAATCGGATGTGGGTTTGAAACAATTTTTTGAAGGTGTTTAAAAGTGGCTTGGAAAGAAGAGTGCGGAGTCTTTGGAATTTGGAATCATGAAGAGGCAGCAAGGCTTGCCTATCTGGGGCTCTATGCCATGCAACATCGCGGTCAGGAATCCGCTGGAATCACCAGTCTGAATGAGCGCGGCGAGCAAATTCATTACAAGGGTTTGGGCTTGGTTGCGGATGTTTTCAGCGAAGAGGCTTTGAACAGTCTGCCAGGGGATCATGCCATTGGACATGTGAGATACTCGACCACGGGTCAGAATCTTCTCACCAATGCCCAGCCATTGAGTGCCAATCTTCTTTCCGGTCCGGTGGCGGTTGCTCACAACGGCAATATCGTCAACACGGCTTCTTTGAAAAAAGATCTGCAAGCGCAGGGCGCGATTTTTCAAGGCACCAATGACACGGAAATTCTTTTGCATTTGATTTCGCGAAATCCCAGCAATCAAATCGTTCACTGTTTGCAAGAGGCTTTGCCGCGCTTGGTGGGCGCTTACAGTTTTGTGGTTCTCACTCATGACAAGCTTTTGGGAATGCGCGATCCTCAGGGGTTCCGACCTTTGGTTTTGGGTCGAAAGCAAAATCAAAAAGGCGAGTGGGCCCAGGTGCTTGCCAGCGAAACCTGTGCTTTGGATTTAATTGGCGCGCAGTTTGTTCGGGAAATTGAACCCGGCGAACTGTTCTGGGTGGACGCTCAAGGAGAGCATTCCGTGCGATTTGCGCCACCGGCGAAAGCGGCTCGCTGCATTTTTGAGCATGTGTATTTTTCGCGACCAGATTCGGTGGTCTTTGGTCATTCGGTTTATGAAACTCGAAAACAATTTGGCAAATGGCTGGCCAAAGAAACGGCCGTCGAAGCCGATGTGGTCATTCCTGTTCCGGATGGTGGAGTGCCAGCGGCCATTGGTTACAGTGCGCAAAGTGGAATTCCCTTCGAGTTTGGAATCATTCGCAATCATTACGTGGGTCGAACTTTTATTCAGCCTCAACAGAGCATTCGAAGCTTCGGAGTTAAGATTAAATTGAATCCGCAAGCCGCTGTTTTGGCTGGTAAAAAAGTGATCGTGGTGGATGACTCCTTGGTGCGAGGAACGACCAGCAAAAAAATCATCGCTTTGGTTCGGGCCGCGGGGGCAAAAGAAGTCCATTTAAGAATTGCCAGCCCACCGACCATCGGGCCTTGCTATTACGGGGTTGATACTCCACAAAAAAAGCAGCTGATTGCGGCCGAGCAAAGCTTGGAACAAATTCGCGAATTTGTCGGGGCGGATTCTTTGGCTTATTTGTCTTTGGATGGCTTGTTTGGCGCCTTGGGAGAAGAGCGGGCTCAGCAGAAAAAAACTTTCTGTGCCGCTTGCTTCGATGCTGAATATCCGACACCCTTATTTGATGAACACCAAAAAGCTCAATCCCCTGCAGCCCGGTGACCTGGTCGACATCGTTTCGCCAGGTTCGAGCTCGCGCCCAGAAGATGTTGAATTGTGTTTGGAGTTGCTCCACAGCTGGGGCCTGAAAACCCGTCTCCCGAAAGAGACATTTCGCGAACACCCATTCCACTCCAATGAAGACGAAGTGCGTTTGAAGCTTTTGAAAAAAGCCCTGATGGCCAAGGACTCGAAAGCGGTCTGGTGTTTGCGCGGTGGTTACGGGGCCAATCGTTTGCTTCCTGAATTGTGGAAAATGAAAGCTGCTCCCAAGGCAAAAATGCTGATCGGCTACAGCGATATCACTTCTTTGCTCGTCTTCCTGAAGCAAAAATGGAAGTGGAATTGCTTCCATGGCCCGCTCTTGGAGACTTTGACCTCGGGGCGTCTGCCCATGAGTCAAGTCGAAGAATGCCGACGAGTGGTGTTCGGCGAAAACCTAGAAATGCAATTTGATTTAAAGCCAATGAATGCCAAAGCCAAAAAACTTAAAAAACTGCAAGCCCCTTTGATCGGCGGCAATTTGGTGGTCCTGGAAAGCGCTTTGGGTACGCCGTACCAGGCGAAATACGCGGGACAGATTTTGGTTTTGGAAGAGGTCGGGGAGCGAGGCTACCGAGTTGATCGCATGCTCGAGCATCTCAAACAAAGTGGGGCCTTGAAGGGCTGCAAGGCCCTGGTCTTTGGAGAGTTTCTCTTTGGTGATGAGCGCGATGGGAAAAACTATGTGTCCTTTGCGCTGGAAAGATTTGCTGCGGAAAATTTGCTGCCTTGTTTTTCGGGCTTGGAGATGGGACATGGTGAGAAAAACCGCATGATTCCCATCGGGCCGCAGGCGGTCTTAAGCCAACAACAATTGAAAGTGAGCACTGGAATCTTGGGAGCACCTTGATTTCGGGGTGATTGAAGAATGACAAGTTTTTCTGGTTTTGAAAAAAAACTCAAAAAGCAGATTGAAAGTGCTCTGGCGCCTGCGGCGCCGGGATTGCAAATTCAAGTGCACCAGGCGGGAAAGAAAATTTGTGATCTTTCCGTGGGTGAGACCTTCGCCTATTACGATCTGGCTTCGCTGACCAAAATTATTTTCACCACTCAGGCCCTGATCAAAGCTTTCGAAGAGGGCAAATGGAATCTTCAATCGAAAGTGAAAGATTTCTGCCCCTGGTTTCCGCATGAGCAGGTGTTGATTCAAGACTGCCTCAATCACTCTTCGGGACTGACCTGGTGGCTTCCGCTTTACAAACATTTGGATTTGAAAACGCCACGGCTGAGCCGCTGGATGGAAACCGCCAAGATTTTGCGCGATTTGCCTTTAGAGAAAAACACGTCCAGTGTTTACTCGGATGTGGGCTTTGTTTTGCTCGGCCATGTTTTGGAGAATATGTATTCGCTCCCGCTCCTGGACATCTGGCAGCGATTGAAAGACGATTTTTATCCGCGCACGACTTTGGATTTTCATGCCGACAATTTGCCTCCGCATCCGGCCAAGTTGTACGCGCCAACAGAGCGCTGTCCTTGGCGGGGAAAAATCATTCAAGGTGAAGTTCACGACGACAACGCCTGGGCACTCGGGGGAGTGTCGACGCATGCAGGACTTTTTGGCAGCATTGATGATATGGGCTGGTATGCTCTCTTTTTGCGGGGAGCAGTCAGTGGATACTCAAAAACAGTGATCAAGCAAAAAACCATGCAGCTTTTCACATCGCGTTCTCGGCCACTGGGACAGGGCGATTGGGCCCTGGGATTTATGATGCCAACGGCTGGTGGCAGCAGTGCTGGCAGTTTGTTTTCTTTGCGCTCGGTGGGACACACAGGTTTTACCGGAACCAGCGTTTGGTTTGATCCACAAGCGGATTTGAGTGTGGTGATTTTGAGCAACCGGGTCTTCTACGGCCGGGACAACAAAGAGTTTGCCACTCTGAGACCACAGATTCACAATTGGGTTGTTGAAGGATTGAAGAGGGTTTAAATGCAAGCACAGACAATTCAGGTCAAGCCCGGTGGGCACATTCATTTGATTGGGATTTGCGGAACAGCCATGGCCAGTCTCGCAGGCCTTTTGAAAGACCGTGGTTATCGCATCACGGGCAGTGACACCAACCCCTATCCGCCAATGTCGACTCAGTTGGAAAGTCTCGGCATTTCCATCATGAAGGGCTACAAAAAAGAAAACCTGCATCCACAGCCGGATTTTGTGATTGTCGGCAATGTGATTTCAGCTAACAACGAAGAAGCGCAAGAGCTCTTGCAATTGCAAATCCCTTACACGTCGCTGGCGCGGGCCATGGGAGAGTTTATCATTGCTGAGCGCGAATGCATTTGCGTGAGCGGCACGCACGGCAAGACCACGACCACTTCCATGATGGCATGGGTGGCCGAGAGCTTAAAGCTCGAACCTGGATTTTTGATTGGCGGAATTCCGAAAAACTTCGCTCGCAGTTTTCAAAACCCCAAAGGCAAGTACTTTGTCATTGAAGGGGACGAGTATGACACAGCTTATTTCGACAAAGTTCCCAAATTTGTTCACTACCGACCACGGCATGTGATTTTCACGAGCTGCGAGTTTGATCACGCTGATATTTACAAAGATCTGCAAGCTGTGAAAGATGCGTTTGCGGGACTGATGAAGCTGATCCCTCAGGAAGGCACTTTGCTGGCCTGTGCGGAAGAGAAAAATGTTTTGGAGCTCTTCTCGTTCTGCAAAGCTCGAAAAGCCTTCACTTATGGAAAAAATCAAGGCGACTACCGCTTTGAAGCCCTGCAAGTGAACGAACGCGGAACGGATTTCCGAGTCACTTTCCGGGAGCAAGTGCTGGGTGAGTTTCACATCAGCTTGACGGGGGATTACAATATTCTCAACACTTTGGCGGTGATTGGTCTCGCTCATCAATTGGGCTGGAATCTTCTGCAAGTGCGAGAGGCTTTGAGCACTTTCGACGGAGTGAAAAGGCGCCAGGAAGTTCTGGGAGAACCCAATGGAGTGTTGGTGGTTGAAGATTTCGCCCACCACCCGACAGCCGTGCGCGAAACTGTGAAAGGGATTAAGTCCAAATACAAAGGGCGCAAGCTTTTTGGAGTCTTTGAACCTCGTTCCGCTACATCTCGGCGCAAAGTGTTTCAAAAAGATTATGTCGAAGCTTTTCAGGACTGTGATGAGATTTTGCTCGCCAAAGCTTTCGATCAGAGCAAGATCGACGAACAAAACAGATTCTCTGTTGAAGAGTTGGTCGAAGATCTCCAAGGCAGTGGGAAGTCAGCTGGAGCTTTCGACAATGTTGATCAGATCGTTGGCAGTCTGGTTCAGAAAGCCAAGAGCGGAGATCTCATTTTGATCATGAGCAATGGTGGATTCGACGGGATCTACACTCGCTTGCTCGGTGCTTTGAAGAATTCTTAAAAAGAAACGCTAAAGCAGTGAAATCATTTTGAGATTTCGCTTCTGAAGAAATGTTGTCCTCTTGGACGATGTCTAAATCTTTTTCGTCTAAAAGCAATTGAAATTTCCAAATCTCATCTGTTGATTTTCAACTTGGTCAATGCCTTGCAATGTCTACCTGGTGAAACCAAAGACCAGGGGGAATGATGGCATCCAATTTTTTCGCACGTATTCTGATCGCGACTTCTCTTTATTCATCCATTGCAATGGCTCAAAATCAGACGCCAGCGGAAGCCAGCCGGGTTCCAGGTCGCTATATTGTTGTCTTTCACAGCTCCGTCACCGATGCCAGAGAAGAAGCTCTGCGAATGGTTCAAAATGAGTCAGGGAAAATGAGGCATGTGTACTCGAAAGTTTTAAAAGGTTTTTCGGCCAGTTTTTCTGAACAGGCATTGGAGCGCATTCGTCAGAATCCCAAAGTGGCTTATGTCGAAGTCGATCAAACTATGTCAGTCAATAGCACTTATTCGCAATTGTCAGCTCCATGGAACTTGGATCGCGTTGATCAAAAAACAGCTCCATTAACTGGAACTTACAATTTCAGTAAAACTGGAGCGGGTGTTTATGCTTTTGTTGTCGACTCAGGGATTCGTTCGGATCACACCGAGTTTACAGGTCGTATTCTTCCGGGTCTCTCCTTGGTGGATGACGGTTGGGGTGTGGAAGATTGCAAAGGTCATGGCACCCACGTCAGTGGTATCCTGGGTGGAACAACTTATGGAGTTGCCAAAGAAGTTTCGATTGTTCCTGTGCGAGTACTGGATTGTGCCGGTCAAGGTTACAGCAGTGATGTGATTGCCGGCCTCGAGTGGATTGCAAACAGCAACCTTCGTCCTGCCCTGGCCAATCTTTCATTGGGTGGTGATCCGAACAACTCTATGGATCGGGCTGTGGCCAATTTGGTTTCGCAGGGAGTGTCGGTGATTGTTGCTGCCGGAAATAGTCGCTCCGATGCTTGTAACTTTTCACCATCGCGAGTTCCTTCGGCGATCACTGTTGGAGCAACCACGCCACGTGAATATCGGGATGGTTGGTACTCGAATTACGGACCTTGTTTGGATCTTTTTGCTCCAGGCACTGAGATTGTTTCGGCTTCCAATCAGAGTGCCACGGGGAGCGTTGCCTTCAAAGGGACTTCGATGGCTTCTCCGCATGTCGCTGGAGCGGTGGCTTTGCTTTTGGAAGGAAATCCAGCCCTTTCTCCCTCGGAGATTTCATCACTTTTGACTTCAAATGCGACGGCCAATGTGGTTTTGGATGCAGGAGCTGGTTCGCCGAATCTTTTGTTGAATGTTTCTTTCGCAGATATCAGTGAGACTTTGCAGTCGGTGGCAGTGAAAGCTTTGTCTGGAAGTTCTGCCGTTTCGGGCAAAGGCTGGGTTGCGACAGTCATGGTTGCGGTCATGGATCCAGTTTCCGGTGCGCCTGTAGCGAATGCGGCTGTTTCAGGGAAATTTTCGGATGGAGTCCTGAGAACTTGTTACACCAATTCTTTGGGGTATTGTTCGCTGAAAAGCGGAACTTTGAGCCTTCGAAGTGCGAGCACAAGTTTTACGATGAAAAATATTTTTGGAGCTGGTTTGAAATACGATTCCACTCAAAACAACATGAGTGCTCTGACTATTTTGAAACCCTAGTCAGAATACTAAGTATTGCGGGCTTTTTGCAGAGCCCGCAATTTCTGCGCATCGCCGACAATCCACAAAAGGTCATTCAGGCGAATCTCAAATCCGGAATCAGGATTGAGAATCCGACGCCCTTCACGCTCGACCCCGACCACCAAGCCCGATGTCTTTTCTCGAATTCCTGAGTCTTTGATCGTGCGATGAAGGAAAGTTGAATTTTCGCTGACCTGGTAATTGTCCAAAATGTAATTTCCCGGATTGGGTTGATCACTGTTGACGGGCATATAAAAGGTATTGAGATAGTTCTCGAACTCAGCCAGTTGGTCGTCAGTGCCAATCACGCTGACTTTGTCGTAAGGCATGAGAATTTCATCTCGTCCCGGAGCGGTGATTTGTTTTTGTCCACGCTGAATCATGGCAATGATCACGCCGAAGGATTCGCGCCAATGCAATTTGTGCAGGGATTTTCCCACACATTCAGCTTCAGGGTGAATTTCATATTCACTTAAATGCGCGTCCCAAGGAGCCAAAGGAGGCGCCTGCGAAGTCTGTTGGTGGCGTTCCTGTTGATTCAGTTGAGTGAGAAAGCGACTTTCGATGGCTGTGTAAATCGGTCCAATAAAGCGAAACAGGGAATAAGAAAGGCCAAAGAAAAGGACAATTGATGCGATGAAAACAAATTGAAATGACACATACTGAGTGAGCAAAACCGACATCAAAATTAAAGCAATCATCAAGCGCATCATGCCGACAATTTTTTGTGAACGCGGAGAAAATTGCTCCTCAATCAAATCAACGAGATCAGGATTGCGAGTGTGAGAGAAAACAAGACCCCACAAGAAGGGGCTCGCCACCAACAAAGTGATCACCAATGTTGCAATTTGAGCGATTTGCATAGTATCGGAGCGGTCTTGCAGAAGAGGAAGAAGAAATCTCGAAGACAAAAGAAAAATCGCCGTGATCATGACAATATTGATCAGGATTTTTAAAAAGTAAGATTTGACCAACTCTCGCCACTCGGGATTGCCTTTGACCAAATTTGAAAAGTGCAAATATTGGTTCAGGAAGTTTTGCAAATTGTGAGGCATCAGTTTTTCAATTTGCTCCGACAAACGATCGCGGTTTCGAATCAAGTAAGGTGTGGTGAAGGTCGTGAGAGCTGAAACCGCAACAATATTCGAGTAAATCACTTCGTCGGTGACTTTGAGGGTCATCCCCAATGTGGCAATGATGAAAGAGAACTCGCCGATTTGCGCCATGCTGATGCCAGCCGGAATGGCAATTTTCACATTCTGTCCGGCAATGAGTGCGCCGGTCGTGACATAATAGATTTTGCCGACGATCAAGACAGCGGTCAGTCCCAGGATCAGCCAAGGATTATTAAGTAGAGCTTGTGGGTTGATCAGCATTCCAACCGAGACGAAAAAGATAGCCGCAAACAAAGTGCTCACGGGATAGAGAATTTTTTGAATCTTCTCTCTTTCATCGGTTTCCCCCAGAATGGCCCCCATGATGAAGGCTCCCATAGCCGGTGAGAATCCGGCTTGTGCCGCCGCCACCACCATCATCAAACACAGAGCCAAAGAGACGACCAGCACAGTTTCTTCGGTCAACAATCCTCGCACCCATTTCAAGGCCAGAGGGATCAGAAAAATTCCGACCACAAACCACAAAATCAAATAAAAAAGAAGTTTGCCAGTGGTCATGAGCAGTTCGGTTCCGTGAATTTGCTGACTTAAAGACAAAGTCGTGAGGATGACCATCAACAGAACCGCAGCCAGATCTTCAACAATGAGAATTCCAAAAACAGTCTGTGCAAAGCGTTTGCCTTTCAAGCGGTACTCTTCAAAGGCTTTGAAAATAATCGAAGTCGAAGAAATGCTGAGCATAGCGCCCAGGAAAAGACTGGGGAGGGGCTCCCATCCCAATGCATATCGAGCCAATAAGAACACCATCAAACACATGGCGGTCAGTTCGAAAGCACCGGCGATCAGAACTGTCGAGCCCAACTGTGCCAATCGCCGGAAGCTGAACTCGAGACCCAAAGAGAAGAGCATGAAGATCACGCCCATTTCCGCCCAAACTTTGATGCTTGCCACATCGGTGACGGTTGGAAAAATATGAGTGTGCGGTCCCACCAAGAGGCCGGCCACCATATAGCCCAAAATCACTGGCTGCTTCAGTTTTTTGAAGAGCAAAGTGGTGACAGCTGCTGTCAGCAAAATCGTCGACAAATCCTGAATCAAATGTGGAATATGCTCCATTTTTCTATTGGAAACTGAAGGCCTTGGATATTCAAGTCTTAGTCCCAAAACTCAGTGGTCAGGAAAGCGGCAATAACCCTGCGCATTAAAAGTTCGAAAGGCTTTTTGGTTGACCCCTCTCGGGGCCTGCTTTTACTTGAAGGCATGACTCCACTCATGCGCCAATACTGGGATATCAAATCCGCTCATCAAGATAAGATTTTATTGTTTCGAATGGGCGATTTTTTTGAAATGTTTTTCGAAGACGCGAGCACAGCCGCTCCGATTTTGGGAATTGCGCTGACCAGTCGGAATAAAAAATCCAATGATGAAACTCCGATGTGCGGTGTTCCCCATCACTCGATCGCAGGACCTATCAACAAACTTCTCAAAGCTGGTCTCAAAGTGGCCATGTGCGATCAAATCGAAGATCCCAAAACAGCCAAAGGCATTGTCAAGCGGGCGGTGACTCGAGTTCTCACTCCCGGAATGGTTTATGATCCGGACACTTTGGAGCAAACAATCAGCAATTACATCGCTTGTTGGGATGAGGCGACTTTGGCTTGTGTGGAAACCAGCACCGGCGAAGGATTTTATTTCCCTGAGCTCGAGGAAAAAGAATTGCAAAGACTCTTGCGAGTTTTGCCCATCGCTGAACTTGTGCTGGAGCAAAAATCAGCGGTTCCCAATCTCTCTTTTTCAGGATTGATCAGCGAACATTCAGTCCTTCATGCCACTTCCGGCGCTCCGCAAGCCGTGCAAAGACTTTTGTCTTACGTGGAAAGCTTGGGTGGAGCCGAATCTTTGCAGACTTTGAAGCCCTTTGAAAAGCGCAGTTTGAAAAAACGCTTGGATCTCTCGCCCACGGTGCTTCGCCACTTGGAAATTTTCTCGACTTATCGAGGCGATGGCACGGGCAGTTTGTTTCAAGCCATTGATCGCACCAAAACTTCGGCTGGCGGGCGCTTGCTGCGCCAGTGGTTGTCCTTTCCCTTGACGGAAGAAGCGGAAATTCTCGCTCGTCAGGAGCAAGTGCAAAGATGGGTGCAAGACCCCGGAGCGCTGAAATCCCTGCGCGAAGTCTTGGCGCAAATGGGAGATGTGGAAAGGCGGCTTGGAAAAATCGCCCAGCCTCAGTGCAATGGCCGGGATCTTTTAGCGCTTTCGCATTCCGTGGAAGCTGGTTTGTCGGCGCTTCGCTTGGGGGCGACGGTGACTCCAGCACTGGAGCAGTTGGCTGTTCTGGCGGATGAAATTCAAAGCACGTTGGTGGAAGAACCGCCCTTGCTCGTGCGAGGCGGGCATTTGATCCGCCGAGGAATTTCGGCCCAACTGGATGAGTGGATCACTTTATCCACCGACAGTCAGTCTCTGCTTTTGGAAATGGAAGCTCGTGAAAAAGAAAAGACGGGCATTTCCAGTTTGAAAATTCGCTACAACAATGTCTTTGGTTACTACATTGAAATCACCAACACTCACAAAGACAAAGTTCCCGCATCTTATTTGCGAAAACAGACTCTTGCCAATGCTGAGCGCTACTACACGGATGAATTGGCCGAGCTGGAAAAGAAAGTTCTCTCAGCGCAAAGCAAGCGAGCCGAACTTGAGTTTGAAATTTTTGAAAGTTTGCGCCGCAAATGTTTGCGAGAAGCTTCGGCACTTTTGACTTTGGCCAGTCAGTGCAGCGAACTCGATGTGATTTCAAGCTTGGCTTGGCTGGCGATTGAGCGCCGATACACTCGGCCGCAGTTTGATCCAGCTCGAGGCTTGGTGATCAAGGCTAGCCGTCATCCTGTGGTCGAACAAACCGTGAAGCAGCAATTTGTTCCCAATGACATTGAGCTCTCAGCGCAAGGCTGTCTCTTGCTGACGGGCCCGAACATGGCCGGTAAGTCGACTTTGATGCGACAAGTGGCCTTGACGGTCATTCTCGCACAAGTCGGAAGCTTTGTGCCTGCGGATTCTGCCAAGCTTCCAGTCTTTGATCATTTGTTTACTCGCATCGGAGCGAGCGACCAGCTTTCCGAAGGTCTTTCGACTTTCATGGTGGAAATGACGGAGACTGCGGAAATGCTCGAGAAAAGCTCTTCGAGATCACTTTTGATTTTGGATGAGATTGGCCGCGGCACCAGCACTTTTGATGGAATGTCCTTGGCACAGTCCATTTTGGAATACTTGCTCGACAAGAAAAAAGCGATGACCTTCTTTGCAACTCACTACCATGAACTCACCAGTCTGGAAGGCAAATACAGCCAGTTGCGAAATGCACATATGACTGTGCTTGAGCGCAATGGGGAGATTCGTTTCTTGCACACTCTGAAAATGGGTCCAGCTCAAAAATCCTACGGGATTCAAGTGGCTCGTTTGGCAGGTTTGCCCTCGGAAATCACAGCACGAGCCCAGTCTTTACTCAAAGGTCTTGAGAAAAAAGGCGCCGCTCCCGATCTGGGGCAACTCTCGTTGCTTGAATTTGAAATGGAAAGTCTGCCAGTGGAAGTGCCTGAAGAGAAAGTGGCGAAAAAAGATGACCGCTTGTCAGGGATCATTCAAGATATCTGTGAGTACCCGGTCTTTAACCGCACGCCGCTTGAGGCGATGAATACGATTGCAAAATGGCAAGAAGCTCTCAAGGTTTCTCCGGAAGCCGACACACATTCTTGAATCCCCAAGAGCTGGAGCGGGCTCACAGCCAGCTTCAAGCTCCCGGGCCTGCGCCCAGTGGGCGGACCAATGAAAATCTCAATTGGTCGCACGTCAAAGTCTCTCAAGAACTTTCTCGATTGATTCTCGAAAAATTCAGAGCTCATCCTCTATGGCTGGCCTCCATGCCCGTGCTTTTGGGATCTTGGGGGCGAGGCGAGCTCACGCCGAAATCGGATCTTGATCTTCTGTTTGCCGGCCCTGCGGAGACGGTTTTTTCCTTGGTCACGGATTTACAGAATCAAGGTTACCGCATCCGCTACCGCATTCCCGAAGATCCCGGCAATTGGTCGATTGGAGTGGAAAGTGCGGACTGTCTGTCTCTTTGGCAGGCCGCTGCCGAGACGCCGGAAGCAGAAGCGCAATTGGCGGCTCAGCAAAAGAAGATTTTTTCAGATCGAAAAGTCTTGCGAAAAATTCTCAAAGATCTTTTGAAAGAGCGCAAACAGCGAGCTCTGCGCTTTGACTCGATAGAAAGTTTCTTGGAGCCCAATCTCAAGTATGGGGCCGGTGGCCTTCGCGATTTGTTTCAAGGGCGAGTGTTGCTGGCTCTTTTTCCAGAAAAATTTGAAACCTTGGGCCCTGAGATGGACATGATGGAGTACTACACACATTTCTTTCTGACGGTTCGTCAGAAACTTCACTTCAGTGGTTATTCGGATGTTTTGGCCGCCAGTGAACAATTTGAAATCGCCAAATGGTTTGGCTATGAATCACACTCGGAATTCATGCGGCAAATCCAACGAGGGCTTGCACGTTCGCATTTTTATTCCGAGTGGATTTTGCACAAAATATTGTCCTCGAATCAGAAGCTCGAAGCTTTGCAGAAGAAAAAATTTAAAAAGCCTCAAGACCTTCTGGGGCTTTTACTCAAAGACTCGTCGATTTTAGCTCAGTATCGTGTGCGATCTTCCATGGATGCTTTTGAATTTCCGATCAAAGCACGTGGCGAAATGCTGAAAAAAGTTCTTTCCTCGCGCACACCCGATGCCACTTTGCAGGCAGTGTTTCGTTCGCGCTTGATTGATAAAATTTGTCCTCGCATTCGCCATTTGATTGGGCTTGTTCAGCACGACCAGTACCATCGTTTCACAGCGGATGCGCATTTGCTGCAAGCTTGCCGGGAAGTTCACAAGATCGAAAAAAAAGCTTCGCACTTGGGTCCGATGAAATCTCTGCACAAGCGTTTGAGTCCAAGCGACTGGAAGATTTTGTCATGGGCCGCTTTGTATCATGATCTGGCGAAAGGCTTGCCGGGAGATCACAGCGAGCTGGGAGAGCAGTGGGCGAAAGAGGATCTCAAAGCTTTTGGTTTTTCCAGTGGCTTCCGAGAGGAAGTGGCTTGGTTGGTGCGCAATCATCTGGAGCTTTCCACGGCCGCTTTTCGCAAGAACCCTCATTCACCCGAAACTTGGCAAGCCCTGCAGGATTTGGGGCTGGATGAAAAAAGACTTTTGCGCTTGGCTCTGTGGACGGTCTTGGACATTCGCGCCACCAATCCTGAAGCTTGGAATGACTGGAAAGCCAAATTGCTCCTGGATCTGGTGGAAAAGATTTTGGCAGGTGGGACGCAAAACTTTTTGAAATTGAAAAAGAAACTGCCTGCTAAATTGTCCGCGCAAGTGGTCGATGCTTTGGATCCCCAGCTCTTTGAAAGTTTCCGTGCCGAGGTTTTGGAGAAAGATCTCAAAAGTGTGGCTCATGGCGAGGGCTCTTGGGTGATCTTAAAGGATTCTCGGCGCAAATTGTGGATTCGCTTTCATGAGCGCCACGACCGGCCTGGTTTGCTCAGTGAATGTTTGGAAAAAATCTACGCCAGCGGGGCTTCCATTCAACACGCTCTGGTGCACACTCTGCCTGAGGTCGGCGTTTACGATTGGTTTCAAGTGCAAACAGGAAAAGAGCCAGCGCAACTTTTGAAGCTTTTAAATCAGTTGAAAGCTTCCTCAGTCAGCGCCCCCAAAGTTCAGTTCATGAGCATTGATTTTGTCAGCCAGTCGGAGTCCGAGTGGGTTTTGTCTTTCCGCGGATTGGATCAAAAGGGATTGTTGCTGGGAGCGGCTCTGCGGCTCAAAGAACTGGGAGCTCAGATTCGCTCAGCGCGGGTTCACACATGGGGTCGTCAAATTGAAGACTTGTTTCATGTGGAACCCTTGAAAAAACCGTCGGCCGAATTTCTCAACGAATTGCGCGACAGTTTGATGAAGGATTCTCGGGAGAATTAATTTTTGTTATTAGGATGGGTGGCAGGGGGAGCTTTTTGATCGCCCGCCTGGGTGCCTGTGTGATGGCGCCAGTTGTACTTGGGGTCCAGTTTCAAGCGATTGGACCAAGCTTCCCATTTTTTCTTCGGGTGCTTGTGCACGACATTGCCTTTGTCGTCAAAAATATCCGGGTCTTTGCCAAAAAGAAAATCCAAAACAGGTTTCAGTACGCCCATGATTCCTCCCGATCTCGAGACAGCAGTCTACTGGATGCGGGGGAGGGAATCAAGTTGTGCGAGGATTGGCGCAGACATCAATAATGTCCAGGCCCTGATCTTCGGAAACCCGGCGATTGCCTTTAAAATGTTGAAAGCAAGACTGAGCGGCTTTTTCGAAAGCTTCTTCATAGCTGCCCGAAGACTGCTTCACTTCGAAAATTTCGCTCTTCATTCGGAACTTGAAATTGTAAGTTTGCTCGCTTTGATTTGTGGAAATCCATGCGGAGGCCTGAAGTGACAGTCCGATAGCGAATAAAAAGCTCATGAATTTCATAGGAATCTCCTTTTTAAAGATGTCCACTTTCCACAGAATAAGAGCAAAAAGGCGGCCAACGAAAATTTCTCCGTCTCACCTTGAGGCGTGGTAAGTCGTGGAAAATACGATGGAAATTTAAGTCTCAAGCTGAGACATCAGAAGACCTTCAGATCCCTGTCAGCTCTGTGCATCGAGTGTTTGAAGTTTAGGCAGACTGGAATCCCGGTCATTTCCATTTTCAATCCCGGTCCCCTCGTTTATATTGAGTCCCTGCTGAGAAAAAGGGATCCATGCTCAAATATCAATTGCCCGAGATTTATCACAAAATACTTCCCACGGAATTGCTGACGGCAGATGTGCGTGAAACCAAGGCAACTTGTGACAATTGCAATTGGAAGGAGTATCAGCCCTCTTTAAAATGCTGCACCTATGAGCCCTATTTGCCAAATTATCTGGTGGGTGCTCTATTTGAGAATCCTTCAACTTCCCCACAGGCCTTGCAAGTTTTGCGAAGAAAGATTGAAAAACGCGAGTACTCTTTGCCTGTAGGAATGATGGCCAGCGTGCGCTATCAAGTGCACTTCAACAATCGCGAGCCCGAAGATTTTGGCAATCGGGAAGATTGGCTCTGTCCCTATTATCAACGCGAGCAGCAGAACTGCGGAGTCTGGCGCAACCGGGGAGCCGTCTGCACGACTTATTACTGCCAAAGCAATCATGGCAAAAAGGGTATCGCTTTTTGGGAGAAGTTCAGTGATTACCTGACCTATGTGGAAATGGCGATCATGGAAGATGTGTTGGTTCACATGGGATTCTCTCCTCGTCAAATTTCAGACTGCCTTGAGTTCATCAACCGGCAGGAAGGCAGCCCGGCAGAAATGAAGTCCGACAGTTTGCCATTGGCTGTCTCCAAGAAATTGTGGCTGGAACATTTCGACAATCAGGAAGAGTTCTTTCGAAAGTGCTATCGAATGGTGAAAGAATTCGATAAGAAAAGGTTTCGCGAAGCTCTCGGTGAAATGGGGGCCGATATAGAAGAAGGTTTGTTCGATCATTTGAGGGAAATCACATGACACTGAAAGAACGTGGCGATCAAATTGCGCAAGAGTTTGCCAAACTGGAATCTTGGGAAGATCGCTACAAAAAAATCATTGCTCTTGGAAAAGCTCTCCCGGATTTGCCTGAAAATTTGCGAACAGAAGAAGCCAAAGTTAAAGGCTGTCAAAGCCAAGTCTGGCTGCACGCCAAACTCAATGATCGCGGTGAAATCGAATTTCAGGGCGACAGCGATGCTCTTTTGGTGAAGGGTCTGGTGGCTTTGCTTTTGAAAGTCTATTCGGGAAGCACTCCAGAGGAAATCTTGCAGACTCCTCCGGACTTTTTAAAGGCCATTGGCTTTGAAGGAAATCTGTCCCCCAGTCGTGCCAATGGTCTTTTTTCGATGCTCAAGCAGATTCGTTATTTCGCAACAGCTTTTGGTCTGTTGAAAAAACAATTTCAAGCCTGACTCTTAGGACTTGATGGTCACATGCACTCGGTGAGTGTCATCGTGGTCATCAAGTTCATTGAGAAACTCGACAACATCTTTCATTTGTTCAGCCGTGAGCTCCGTGTTGTTTTTGGCTTTGTAGGAGGCTTCCGCTGTGGTGATCGTCCAGCCGCGGGCCACCAAAGCTTTGCGGATCTCTTCCATGCTCGAGAGATCGCCGTAGAAAGAATAGCCTTCTTCAGATTTCTCCACTTCGTTGGCTCCGGCTTCAATCGCCTCTTCTTCAGGATCAAATGTGCCGGCTTTGTTGCCTTCTAAAAGGCAAACTCGGTCGAACATCCAAGCCACCGAGCCATCCATATTTCCGCCGTGAGATTTAAAAATCGTGCGGATTTCCGGAGCTGTGCGGTTGCGATTGTCGGTTTGGCACTCGACCATCACGCCAACAGCGTGCGGACCCATGCCTTCATAAGTGAGTTCTTCAATGATCGTTCCGTCATCCAAAAGGCCTGCGCCTTTTTTGATAGCGCGATCAATGGTGTCGTTCGGGCACTGTGCTTTTTTGGCGTTATCAATTGCCAAACGCAGACGAGCATTCATGGCCGGGTCGGGACCACCCATTTTGGCTGCCACTTGAATTTCGCGGGCCAACTTTGTGAAAATCGCACCTTTTTTTGCTGCATTTGCCGCTTTGATTGGGCTTTTCCATCCCTTACCCATGTGTCTGTCCTCCGACTGTGATGAGAGTGAAAATTGTATCGAAAAGCATTAATTCTTGTAAAGTCGGGCGACATTTGGCTTAAGGTGTTAATCATGGTTTTTGAGACCTCCGACGTGCGACAGAAAATTCAAGAAGTGACTTTGGCTGTGGAAGAGGCTTTCCAACGCCCGCGTTCCCATTTTCCCAGTGTACCGGGTCGGGATGTGAGGGTGCTTTTGCCGCGAATGCATCCCCCCAAAAAAGGGCTTTCCTACCGCGACGGGCAAGCTCGCTTGCTGCATGATTTGGCCAGTATTGAATTGCAGGCGATGGAGTTGGCGCTTCGCACACTCAATGAGTTTCCCGACGCTCCTGAAGGTTTTCGCGAAGAATTGGCGGCTTTGACTGTTTCGGAAGCACAGCATTTGACTTTGTGCTTGGATGGGATCGAAAAATTGGGGCATCGCTGGGGTGATTGGCCGGTTCATACTTTGCTGTGGCAAGCAGTGGACGCGGATGACTCTCTTTTAGATCGTATTCTGATTGTGCATCGCTATTTGGAAGGCAGTGGGCTCGATGCGGGAGACACTTTGCTCAAGCGGTTGGATGCAGTTTTGGAAAGTCCATTGCACTCGATCACCAAAACAATCTTCACTGAAGAAATTGGGCATGTGGAGTTTGGCTCGCGCTGGTACCGCGAAATCTGTCGATTGGATAAACGCGACAGCCAGGAAGACTTTCCAGAGAGAATGACAAAAATCCGGTTCAAGCTTCCGAAACGCACGGAAAGAATCTGCCGGGAAGCTCGCTTGAAATCAGGGTTTACAATTCCGGAAATGGAATTTCTCGAAAAATGGCGCGAAGAAATTTGTCGCGTTTAAATCGTCTCGCCCGCCTCAAGAAAGCGCCACTTGCCTTCCGGCAGTTTTCCCAGTTTTAAGCGGCCAATTCGTACTCGTTTGAGACCTTTGACAGTGAGCCCTACCAATTCACACATGCGACGAACTTGGCGCTTTTTCCCTTCGGTGAGAACGAAGCGCAATTGATCGTCGTTGATCCACTCGACATGAGCGGGCTTGAGTTTTTTGCCATCCAATTCCAAGCCATGGCGCAAGAGTTTGAGCTTTTCATCTGGCAAAATGCCTTGCACTCGAACCAAGTACTCTTTTTCGATTTCGCTGTCTTCGCCGATCACTTTTTTGGCCAGGCGGCCGTCTTCCGTGAATATCAGCAGTCCTTGAGAGTCGATATCAAGACGTCCGACCACGGCCAGAGTTTTCATTTTTTGGGGAATGACTTTCGGATTGTGAGTGCCTTCAAAATTTTCCAAAGTCAGCAAGCGGATGGCAGGTTCATATCCCGGTTCCGGCTGCGCAGAGACATAGCCAATCGGTTTGTTGAGAATCACAGTGATCAGTTCGTTTTGTTTTTTCTGAGCTTTGGCGGCCAATTCAATTTGCACATCGCGAGTCACTTTGAAGCCGAGCTCTTGGACTCTTTCGCCGTTCACATAAACCAAACCTTGAGCAATGTAATCGTCCGCTTCGCGTCGCGAGCAAAGACCTCTTTCGCTCATCAGTTTGGAAAGACGAATAGGGCCTTCTTCCTGGTCACCTTGAGATGGTGGCTTTTGTGATTTTGTTTGACCCGGTCCTGGCTTTTTTGGTTGCATGACCAAGTTGTAGCGGACTTTTCAACGAAGTGCAAAGGAGAGCCTCCATGAAAACCAGTCTTTTTGTTGTCTTGATGACATGGGCCCTGATTGCCCAAGGCAATTATTCCGGCATTGCATATGAACAAAATTCAAACCGCCAAAAGCCACTTTTCACTTACAACAACACTCGTTCTGACAAAGAAGGAGTCGAAGAGGTTTTGGGAGTTTGGAAGGATCCATCCGGGCAAGTGGTGATTGAAGAAAGAGGCCAGGTCAAAGCCGGTCAAATTCTGCGTTATGAAATCGATCAAAAGCAACTGGGGCAGAGAGGTCTGGTTGAAGTCAAAGAGGGAAAGATTTATTTCACCAAAATGGCCGATGGAAAATCCAGCACAGAAAGCGAAAAGCTGACTGAGAATTTTGTCATGGGTCCCAATTTTTTTCAGTTTATCAAAAACAACTGGAGTGCCATTTCATCAGGAAAAACGGTTTCGATGCGCTGGGGAGTTTGGGATCGTCAGGAAACCGTGGGTTTTGAAGTCTTCAAAACGGGTGACACCACAGTGGACGGACAAAAAGCGATATTGCTCAAAATGAAACCTTCCAGTTTTGTGATTGCAGCTTTGGTGAAGCCCTTGATTTTCACCTACGCAGTGGATGGGTCTCATTTGTTGATTCAAAATGGGCGGGTGACTCCGAAAAAGAAAGACGGCTCCAGCTTTAAAGATCTCGATGCGGAAATGGTTTGCTCGTATTGAGTCAGCGGCAGAAATCTAAAGTCTGCACGAGCGTAGCAATTTGCGAGGTTTTCTCGTAGCGTCCGCCCTCTTTGATCACTGCCCAGTAGGCCCCACTGCCGATCACAATTTCTCCGCGTCGACGAACTTGATTGGCCAAGATTCTGATTCCGCAAGAGAGATTGTTGAAGGGGTTGAGGATGGTTTTTTGTGGGTCGGTGGGAGACAGGTTTTGGTCCTGACTCCAGTCAAAAGTGCAAAAGGGATAAGGTCGAATGTCCTGATAGGAAAGTTGCATCAGTCCTTCGCTCCACACAGGAAGGCCTGTGACAGGATCGGTTCCCATGGTCGTTTCTTGATAGCGCGAAAGAGGATTGAAGCCGCTTTCAAATTTCACAATTCCAGAAATCAGCATTCCAGCGGCATTGATTTTTTGATCTTCGGTCAGCGACTGAAATCGCGGACAGAAAATGTCCATGTCTTGTGCACTCAGCAAATCCCGAGCTTCGGTGCGAATCAATTCAAAGACAAAAGCGCTCCAGGCCGGACCTTCTGCGCGAACAGATTCCCAGAGCAGTGGTTGGTAGTCAGGGTCACCTGGTGGCAAGGGTTCCTCAGTCGGGGGAGGTTCCGGAGTTGGCGGCACTGGAGAGGGGGAAGTCGGATTCGAGGGCTCAGATGATGAGAGTTGACTGTTGGGAGAGTTTGAATTGTCCGAATGTTTCGCGCAGGCCGAAATTGCCAAAAGCAGAATGATCAATGATAAAAACTTGCGGGCTGGAAAATATCTTTTCATCAGAGACTCGATATTTTCAGAGTCTCATGATTTCCCAGCGCATTCTTGTTTTGACTTTAAGACTGGCTTAAAACTCGACCCAGATCTGGGGCGTTTCTAGTAATCGCATCTTGAGAATTTGTGTTTCTGCAGAATCAATTCGTGACTGCAGTTCTTTTTTTAAAAACAATGCGAGATTTTCAGTGGTGGGAATTTGTTTTTGAAATTCTGCAAAAGTGAAATTCAAATGCTGATGATCGAGTTTTTGAGTGAGTTCTTCTACGACCTTCAGGACCTGAGTCCGGGCGCTTGTTGAGTTGGCGGAAAATTCAATTTCCCATGTGTAATCATGACCGTGTCCGAATTGCGTGAAGCATTTTCCAAACTCTTGCGCATTTTTCTCGAGGCTCCATTGAGACTGATTGTAAAAGTGCGCACAACTAAAGTGTTTGCGGATTTTCCAGATCATGTCAGTTGAATGCCTCCATCCACTGGCAAGGTCACGCCGGTCGTCCAGGCTGAAGCAGGTGAAGCTAAAAAGTAAATGGCTTCAGCGACTTCCTCGGCTGTGCCAATTCGTCCCAAGGGCTGAAGAGAGGCCATTTGCTCCAGGGCTTCATTTTTATTTTTTGCGCTGTGAAATGAGTGAATGGGAGTGTCGACGATTCCAGGAGCGACGCAGTTCACTCGAATTCCCTGAGGCCCGAGCTCCAGGGCCAATGACTGCGTCCAATTGATCATCGCTGCTTTGGAAGCCGAGTAAGCTGAAATGCCCTGCACGGGGCGCAGGCCGACGGTCGAGGAAACATTGACGATCGAGCCTGATTTTTTGCCAAGAAAAAGAGGAAGTACCTTTTGTGTCAGACGAATGCTGCCAAATAAATTGGTTTCAAATTGCAGGCGCCAGTGCTCAAGATCGGTGTCTTCAGCAAACATTTTTCTCTCGAAAATTCCGGCGTTGTTGATGAGGACTTGCAGGTCCGTGTCCTTGCGCTCAAATAAATGCTGAGTGTATTTGTCGACTTGCGCTGGATTGTTGAGGTCGGCTTTGAGCAAGGAAGCGCCGGATGTGCATTGCAAGGCGACTTCGTGCAGGCGGTCCTCGTTGCGGCCGAGTAAGTAAACAAAATATCCTTTTTCCGAGAAAAGTCGGGCTGTGGCGGCGCCGATGCCTGAACTGGCTCCTGTGATCAAAGCGGCTTTTTTCATAGACTTTCAAAATACCCGAGTCGCCGCCAAAAAGAAAACCCCAAATTCGTTTTGGGGTTTTCACGGAGATAAAACATTGGATGAGAGAGAACAGGAACTAAATACGGTAAATAATTAAGCTGATTTGCGTTTTTGCCAAGAGTGATACTTCTTGTCGAAGTCTTTGGCTTTCTGGCCTTCGAGTGTCAAAAGACCCTCTTTGAACCATGTGTAGTGTTCATTGCAGAAACCGGCACGAGCAGGCTTGGCTTTGCAGAATTCAGCTGTGCACTTGTGTGCATCGAGGCTGACCACTTTGCCAGGCATTTGTTTTTCAGGAGCTGCGTTGCCCTTTGTTGTCTTTTTATCTTCGGCCATTCTTCCTCCAGATGAGTCTGACTTTCGTCTTTGTTTCTTGATCTGACAGAGGTCTTATCGGCCAGACTTTTTTTCAGTCGAGTCCAGTCCGATAAAAAAATAAAAATCTCATTTTGAGACAAACAAAGGGGGCAATTCTGAAAAACAAATGATCACGGCGATGAGCGTTGCAATCGCAGGTCACTCAGATCCAGCTGATTCAGCTCATTTAATTTCCAGCCGGACCATTCGGGCTTGGCTAAAACTGTGAAATGAATCGGGCCCGTGGGAATGATCCAAGCCAGGTCCATCAGCAAGTGCAGTGCTCGGTCGCATAATTTCTTTTTGGCAGATTCATCTTGAGAGCTTCGCATTTTGGCCAAGATGGCATCGAACTCTTTACTTTGAAAACGAATGTAATTTTCCGAGTTGCCACTTTCAAAAGTTTCCAGTGCCGACAAGCACGTGGGGCGGTCGGGGCCAATGCCTTTGCGGTAAATATCTGGAGGATTTTTCTCCAGTCTTTCAACAAAGATTTTGTTTTCCAGTCCACTGACTTCCACGGAAGCGCCCAAGTTGTTTTTCCATTCGCTTTGCACCCACTCGAGAGCGCGCTTGTGATCATCCCCGCCCTGACGTGAGTACAAAAGTTCCAATCGCTTGGGTTTGTCTTTGAGAGAGGACCATAATTTCTTCGCGGACTCGGGTTTAAATTCATGACAGATCTGTTCGCCATGCAAATGTTGAGGGATTCCCGGACAACCCGGTTGTCCTTTGGCTTGAAAAAGTTTTCTCAAATCTGTGTAACGTAATGATTGTGCCAGGCTGATTCTCAAATCAGGAAGGTCTTTCCATTTGGAACTGAAGCCCAAATAATCCAAGCGCAATTGTTCGATTTCATGAAAATCAGGGCGGTCCTTGTATTTGGGAATGAACAAAGAGGGCAGTCTTCTTAAAAAACTCAATTCGCCTTTTTCGTAGAGGTTCAATGCCACGCTGTCCTCGCTGACATTGAGAATTTCGAGGTCAGGTCTGGAAATTTTTTTCCAAAAGAAAGGGTTGTTTTTCAAAGTGATTTTCTTTTGCGCTTGCCATGAACTGAGAATGTAGGGGCCTGAAGATTTCCACTGGCCAGGATTTTTTCGCAAGCTTTCCACGTCCGGCAAAGATTCTGTCGGCAAAGGTGCCAAGAGCGGGCTTGAAAGCGTGTAGAGAAATTCCGGCTCCGGTTTTTCCAATTGAATCTCCAAGAGGTCTGTTTTTGGAGCTGAGACTTTCAATTGATTTTTGGGAATTTCGCCTGAGAAAATTTTACGAGCATTGGTGACTGGAAAGAGAAGGTCCGCTCGGAAAGCTCGATTTTGGGGGTCGACAAGCTCCTGGAATGCGCGAACAAAATGGGAAGCCTGGAGAAGCGTGCCATCGCTCCAGCGCAATTCTTTGCGCAGTTGGCAGCGAATCAGTGTCGCTGTTTGGAACTGACAGCTTTCCGCCAAGTTGGCCTGCAGTTTTTGGTCTTGATAGGTGAGCAGTGTTCCCGTGATTTGCGAGAGAAGATAGCCGGCAGCCGAATTCTTTTGTTCCCAGGGTTTGAAAGATGAGGGCTCTTGTACCAGATGAAAGCGAAAAATTGGGTTCGCTTGGGCGCTCAGGGAAAGTGAACAAAGCAAGAAGAGTCGAATAAGATAATTCAAAGCGTTCTCCCGGGTTGTGATCTTCGGGAAAGAGTAGAAACTCTTTCCCGAAGAGGCTTTGACTCGACGAAGGAGATTAAATTTTATTGGCGTCCAATTCCATTTTCGCAATGGTTTGAAGCTGCATATTGCTGGTGCCTTCATAGATCTGGCCAATTTTGGCATCTCGCCAGAATTTTTCAGCCGGATACTCTTTGGTGAAGCCGTTGCCGCCAAAAAGATCAATTGTGCGAGAAGTGATTTTCTCAGCCGCTTTGGAAGCATAGAGCTTTGCCATCGCCGCCGACTGGATGAAATCAGCGCCTGCATCTTTCAAGCGAGCCGCATTGTAGACCATCAAACGAGCCGCTTCCAATTCGACGCGCATTTCAGCCAACTGAAATTGAACGCCCTGGAAGGAAGCAAGATTTTTTCCGAACTGTTCGCGAGATTGAACATATTTGATAGCGGCTTCGTAAGCGCCTTGTGCGATGCCAACCATTTGTGCGCCGATACCAATGCGACCTTCATTGAGAGTTTCAATGGCAATTTTGTAGCCTTTGCCGACTTCTCCCAAAACATTGGCAGCTGGCACTTCGCAATTTTCAAACAGCAATTCGCAAGTGGAGCTGGCGCGAATGCCGAGCTTGTCTTCTTTTTTACCGACTTTGAAACCGGGGAAGTTTTTTTCCACCAAGAAAGCGGTGATGCCTTTGTATCCTTTTGATGGATCAATATTCGCGAAGACAATAAAGACATTGGCTTCTTTGCCGTTGGTGATCCACAGTTTCGAGCCATTCAAAATGAATTTGTCGCCTTTGGCTTCAGCCCGCAATTTCAATGCGAAAGCGTCGGAGCCCGAAGAAGATTCAGAAAGAGCGTAAGCTCCGACCCATTCTTTGGCCATGCGAGGCAAATACTTTTCTTTTTGGGCGGGATTTCCCCACTTGAGAAGAGCATTGGTGACCAAAGTGTTTTGCACATCCAAGAGAACGCTGACGGATCCGTCAACTCGACCGATTTCTTCAACAGCCAAGCAGGCCATCGTGAAGCTCGATCCCGCGCCGCCATATTGTTCCGGCGTCTCGATTCCCATCAGGCCCATTTCAAAAAGTTTTTGAACAATGGCAGGATTCATTTCCGCTTTTTCATCCATGTGGGTGACATGGGGGCGGATTTCATTTTCAGCAAAGTCGCGAACGGCATCGCGGAAGGCCACTTCATCTTCGCTCAACATCGTCAAAGCAGGACGAGCATTTTCTGACATAAAGACTCCTCTTGGGTGAGCAGGCAATCTAGACGGCTTTCACAGTAAAAACGAGTGTTGACAGGTTGCGATAATCGACTGGACTTTGAGCCTGAAAACAGAGAGCATAGGTGCATGCAAAACGATGTTTTTGAAATTCTCCAGCGAGCTGTGATTTTCTTTGTGCCCTTTTTATTTGCATTGTGTTTTCACGAGTACGCTCATGGCTGGGTGGCTCGGCTTCGCGGCGACAACACGGCGCACCTGATGGGGCGCCTGACGATGAATCCTTTGGCGCATGCTGATCCCTTGGGGACTTTTATTTTGCCTCTGATGGCGATTCTCAATCCGGGTTTGGGAATTTTCTTTGGCTGGGCCAAGCCAGTGCCGGTCAATGAGAGGAATTTAAAAAATCCTCGCATTGATATGTTTTGGATTGCCTTGGCTGGACCCGCTTCGAATTTGCTCCTGGCGGCGATTTCGGCGGTCTTGCTCTTTCTTGCCACTCGCATGCTGATCACTTCTGCCTATTTTTCGGCCACTCGGGAGTTGCTTTCGACTTTTATTTATTTGAATTTGTTTTTAGCCGTGTTCAATGCGCTTCCGCTGCATCCGCTGGATGGAGGGAAAATTTTGGCGCGCTTTCTGCCAGCTCACATTAATTACAAATTAGAAGAGAATCAGCATATCTCCGGAATTGTTCTGTTGTTGTTGATCCTTTTGGGGGCCACGCATTTTCTGGTGTTTCCGGTCAAAATGCTCTACGGTCTTCTCACTTTTTGGATTTGAGAAAATATGGATCAAAACACCAGCCCAGTCGTTTCATCTGAAAAAATTCGCGTGATGAGTGGTATTCGTGCCACTGGTAAATTGCATGTCGGCCATTACTTTGGAGCTTTGAAAAATTGGCTCGAGTTGCAGAAACAGCATCAATGTTTTTTTGGGGTGATGGATTGGCACGGAATGACCACGGCCTACAAAAAAGTCGATGAAGTTCCAGCTTGGAATCGCGATGTCTTTGCGGAGATTTTGGCTTGGGGAGTGGATCCGCAAAAGTGCACTTTGTTTGTGCAAAGCATGGTTCCTGAGCATTTGGAACTGTTTATGATTTTTGCCAATCTCACGCCGATGGGATGGCTTGAGCGAGTGCCCACTTGGAAGGACGCGGAAGAAGAAGCAAAAGCCAATGACACTCACAATCTGGGTCGTTTTGCTTATCCCGTTTTGCAAGCAGCGGATATTGCCATGTACAGAGCGAATCGAGTGCCTGTCGGTCAAGATCAAGTGGCCCACCTGGAATTGTCGCGAGAAATTGTTCGCCGATTCAATCATCTTTACAAAGCGAAATTGCCAGAGCCGCAAGCTCTGCTGACAGACACTCCATTGGTGCCAGGAATGGATGGGCGGAAAATGTCCAAATCCTATGGCAATGGTTTGGATCTCACCGAAGATCAAAAATCCTTGGAGAAAAAAATCAAGGGCATGCCCACCGACCCACAGCGCGTCAAGCGCGAGGATCGCGGCGAACCCACGGTTTGCAATGTCTATCACTTCCACAAACTTTTCTCTTCCTCTGAAGATGTTCAATGGGTGGAGACGGGTTGTCGTTCGGCCGGCATTGGCTGCGGAGATTGCAAAGGCAAATTAGCTGAAAATATCAACAACTTGGTGAAAGAACCTCGAGAAAAGAAAAAAGAATTGTTGAATCAGGCCCAAAGGCTTGATTCAATCATCCTCGATGGTGTGGACAGAGCTCGCAAAGAAGCGCAGCTCACTCTCAAAATCGTCAAAGAAAAAATGAAGTTGATTTAAGTTCGGTTGACTGAAATGTCACCCATGGATGGTCATAAATGAGTTTGACAATTCAATTGCCAAAATTTGAAGGTCCCATGGCGCTTTTGCTCTATCTCATCCGCAAGGAAGAGATGGACATTATGGATATTAAAATCCATGAGATCACCAAGCAATATTTAGAATACATCAAGTTGATGAAAGAATTGGATTTGGAAGTGGCGGGCGAATTTATCGCGATGGCTTCCACTTTGATTCACATCAAAAGCCGCATGTTGCTTCCGCAATATGATGAGAACGGCGAAGTGATCGAGACGGAAGATCCGCGCAAAGAGCTGGTGCAAAGACTTCTCGAGTACCAAAAATATCAAGAAGCTGGAAAAAGTCTGTATGAAAGACCTCTTTTGGGCCGGGACGTGTTTGCTCGTGGTGTTCGCGAAAAACTGGATGCCAAAGAAGAAGAAATTGTTCTGGAAGACAACGCTCTTTTCTCGTTGATTGCGGCCTATCGAAATGCGCTGCGCTCGGTAAAGAAAAAAGTCCACCAGGTGGCTGCAAAAGCACAAAGTATTGCCAGTCGAATTTTGGAAATCAAAGATCGCCTTTTCGTGGGCAGTCGAGTCGCCATGAGTGATTTGATCGACAGTGCCACTGAAAAGCGCCGGCAAGTTCTCATCACTTTTTTGAGTCTTTTGGAGCTCGGGAAAATGGGATTTGTTTCGCTTTACCAAAGTGACACTTATCAAGAGATTTATGTTGAAGCGAAAAAAGCCATTGAGACCAATGTGCTCGATCGGGTCGAAGAGTACGATTCCATGCGGGCCGATGAAGTGGCTGCGAGCATGATGGAAAAAGCCCAGAAAATTGATGAGAATGAAGAATTTATTCTCCCAGACGAAGTTGATCCAGATGAACAATTGGCTCTGGAAGAGCCGATGGATGAATCTGAAATGGCATCGGATGATGAAATTCTGGAAGCTGAAAAAGAACTCGAAAGTTAATTGGTGAGGGGACATGTCGAAGAAGAAGAAAGCCGCACTGGGCTCAATCGAGGACAATAATCAAAATGGTTCTTCAGAGGAAATTGCCTCTGTCAAAGAGAACACTTTGAATGCTTTTGAAGCTTTCAAGGCTCTGGTCAATCAGAAAAACACGGAGCCAGCAGCCGAAGCGACTTCTGAAGAAGAAGTGGTTTCAACGGAATTGGAGTCGGAGACATCCGTTTTGGAGTTGAATTTCCAGGAAGAGTCTGAGACCGAGTTGGAGTCCGGAGAAGGGGCTGAAGAAGGCCCTGTGGATGAGCTCGCCGAATTTGGATCGACCAATATTTTCACGGAAGAAGAACCCGAGTCTTTCTTGCCATCAGCTGATGAAGCGGACTTGCACGCGGAAGAATCTCTTCCTGATGTTGAATCCGTCGAAGGCACAGAACTGGATGCTTTTGAGTCAGCCGATATTGAAGAGCTGGAATTTGTCGAAGAAGAGCGCTTGGATTCGATCGTCGAGAGCGTGCTTTTTGCCAGTGACCGTCCAGTCAGTTTGAATTCTTTGAAATTGGTATTCAAAGGCACCAACATTCGCGGCGACAAAATCAAGCGAGCATTGGATCGTTTGGCTGTCGAACTGGCGGGTGCTCGTCGGGGCGTGACTCTGGAGGAAGTTCCAGGTGGTTATCAGCTTCGAACCAAAGTCGACAATTTGGATTTCTTGTCTCGCACATTGAAAGCTCGCCAGTTTAAATTGTCAGGCCCTGCTCTGGAAGTCTTGGCGATTGTGGCTTACAAGCAGCCAGTCATTAAGCATGAGATTGACGAAATCCGCGGGGTTGAATCAGGTCATTTGTTGCGAGCTCTGATGGAAAAAGGTTTGGTGAACTTTGAAGGGAAAAGTGACCTTCCTGGAAAGCCGATGCTCTATGCGACCACGAAAAAGTTCCTGGAAATCTTTGGGCTTCGCAATTTGAAAGAGCTTCCAACTTTGTCTCAAATTGATGAATTGCTGCCAGAGGGAATGACGGAAGAGGAAGCAAAGCCGACTTTGAGCCAAGTGACGGATTCGATGTCTCAAACCATTGGCAGCAGTTATTCAGAAGGTGAAGATGAGTTGATGAAGATCGAAAGTCAGCTCACCAACATCAACACCAGCTCGGATTTCTTTGAACAGGAAAAGCTTCGTCAAAAGCAAAAGCGAGATGCGGAGAAAGCTCAGAATCTGCGCGAAGCGATTGCCATGGGTGAATCGGTTCCGACTCGGGATCGCAATTGGCTGGCTCGTTATGATGAAGCCGTGATGAATGGCACTTTGGATCAGTTTGAAGCCCCAGAGAAAAAGCCGGTGCTTCAAGTTGAACAAGTCACTGAGTTGGAATTTGTCGAAAGCTCTGAGGCCCAGGAAGTTGATCAGACTTTGGAAAATGAGTCTCCTTCCATGGAAGAGGAAAGTGAACCCAATGGAGAGGCCCAAATCTGATTCGAAGTCTTTAGCACTTCGAATTTTACTCAGTGTTTTTATTGTCTATCACTTGATAGTGATAGCTGTTCTGGCCAACGGCAGCTCTTTTTTAGGAAGAGCTTTGGATCCATGGATCACGCCCTATGGAAATTTCCTAGGGCTCAATGTGACCTGGAATTTTTTTGCTCCCGATCCTGCTCACACCATGTTTATTCAATATAACATTCGCTTTGAAGATGCTGATGGTTTGGATCTAAAGGATCCCAAAGAGGGCTATTTCCCACCCGAAAAAACTCGCATTGTGATTGATTCATCCGAGAGACGTTTTCTGTATGCCATGCGATTTTTGATTCTGGATGAAAAGAGAATGAAAGTTCTCTTGGGACCGTTTTTGTGTCGGCAAAATCCTGGAGCTACGGCTGTTCATATTAAAAACATTTTAGAGCCGATTCCGAATTTGGATGTCAGTCAAATTGGTGATTTGCAGGAGAAACAAGAAGCCACCATTTTGGAGCATACTTTCTACTGCAATAGACCCCAGGATGAGGTGGCCTTGTGATTCAGAAAGCTTGGAAAGCTTGGAGTCAGTTTTGGTTTGGTTCAGTCCCTTTGCTGAATTTGGCAGTTTTCCGCATCGTCTTCGCAAGCATCATGGCTCTGATGTATCTGAACCGCCAGCGAGATGTTTCTCTTTTCTACACGGATCAGGGAATCTTGCCAAAAAACCTAGCTCTCAGTGTAATGAACCCAGGTATCAGACCTTCATTTTTGCTCAGCGTTTGGCCTGATGCTTGGGTGCCTTGGATGCACGCTCTGTATGTTCTTTTGTTGCTGGCAATTGCGGCAGGTGCTTGGGTTCGATTTGTTGGTCCATTAGCTTTGCTGTTGCAATTGTCTTTTTTGTTTCGCAATTACAGTGTCGCTTTTGGAGCGGATCAAATTGGAACCATCTTTCTTTTGTATTTGGTCTTCACAAAATCCGATGCCAGATTGTCTGTGCGCAGTTGGTGGCGAAATCGCAATAGCTTGCCGGAACTCACTGGAGATGCCCTCACCAGCACATTGTTTCGAATGATTCAAATTCAGCTTTGCGTGATTTATGTTTACTCGGGAATGGAAAAACTCAAGGGCATGACCTGGTGGGATGGGACAGCCGTGTGGAGTGTGTTTGCTAATTCCCAAATGGTGATTGCAGATCTCACATGGGTTCGTCATTTTCCATTGCTCATTGTGTTCATTACGTTTTCGACGATTTTGTTTGAACTCTACTTTCCGGTTTTGGTGTGGTTTCAATCTTGGCGAAAGTATTTCCTCGCTGGCGGAATTCTTTTTCACGCCGGGATCGGGGTGTTGATGGCTCTATGGAGTTTTGCCGTCATCATGATTTGTCCTTATATTCTGTTCTTCTCGGAAGCTTCTGTGCAAAAAGCATTGAATCGGATTTGGAAGCGGGTACCTGTCTCAAATTGAGGCATCCACTGAATTCCAGCCTTTTGTCCTTAAGTGAGACAAGCTTTTGCCGATAAGAATGCTATGAAGATTCCTTTTCAGTCACTGGCCATTCTGGTTGCAGCTTCGCTTTTGATGCTGGTGCAGTTTCAGAATTGCTCGAGCTACAATGATCCCAGTTTATTTGAATATTCAGCTGGGAGTTCTTCGTTGACATCTTCTCCTTCGGATATTCGCTTGGATTCTCCCAATGGGGTGATTGATGTCGGTCAGGATGAGAAAGCTCTATCTGTTGGCGGCGAGTGCAATGTAGGTCTTAAGAAAAAACATTACATCGAAGTGCAAATGAAGAACGAGCAAAACTCATTGCTGCCGGTGAAGGAAGATTCTTTGTGCCCGGAGCGCGGGCAGGGGCTCAGTGCCGAATGTTACCGAGCCATTCAGTTCCGCTGCGAACATGGGCGCTATTATGTTCATCTTCCCTTGAACTGCAGTCATTACATGGGTCAACCGCGCAGTTTGTACCGCTTGACGGGGCAGTTGGTGATTGTTGATGAGGCCACAGGAAAAGAGACTCGAGATATCAAAGCCACTTTTGATCGATTCTTTCAGATGGCCTGGGCGGCTAGTGCTTGCCAGTAAAAATCTAAAACTGGCCCACTTTGCTGTTGATCCCAAGGCTGCCTTTCAGTCAGCCGGGATCAAGCCTCAAAGTGGGTTTTGTCTTTTTAAGAATCCCACTTTTCTAAGCTTTGTTTTCTTTGGCTTTTCTTTTCTCTTCCATTCTCTGATTATGAAACTCCACATAAATGGAGAGATGATCATTGAGTCTTTCGATTTTCTTGGTGGTGCACCAAGTTCTTCGGAACAAGCGATTGATATCCGCTCGAAGCATCGCACAGGTGTGATTGAGAGTAAAAAGCGGATCAAATCCCC
>JACCDW010403435.1_pt1 | contig 32208 bp, 50 predicted proteins | sample 7449781 | NCBI WGS metagenome assembly JACCDW01 (sample SAMN15323449, study PRJNA562643) | freshwater metagenome | isolation source: river surface water | place: USA:Blue River Watershed | collected 2017-08-18
ATTTCACGGCAACGTGTACTTGATGCCACAGGGTGGCATTGTAGAGCCATACGATCGCAACAAATTACGCATTGCTGACATTTGCTGTGAGCAAGGTTGGTATTACAGTCCACGTTTACATGTAGACTTGTGGGGCAATGGCTGGGGCAAGTAATGGCGCCAATACCGGGTATGGATTCTTACGATCAGTTCCATGCTCGTGCCCAGTGGCAATTAAAATTTGTTTGGTGGCCACAGACCTGTGAATTGACCGGCCAACGCATTTGGTTAGAACGAGCCTATTGTGGTCAGGCCATATGGACCGGACCCGGCGAACCTGTATACGAACATCGATATCATAAGTCGTTAGAACACATAATTTGGCAACTCAAACATTGACTGAAAAGAAAAGCAACGTCTCTGACGGCAGAGAAAGTTTTGACATCACTGCTGGTAACACGCTGATTGCATTTTTCAATCGCAATGTCAGCACATATCCTACCGAAGCCGGCGGCCCAAAATTTGATCTCATACCTGTTGAAAAACAAAAAGACATCATGGTCAATGTGGCCCGCATGCATGCTCAACAGGAATATGATCGGATCATGGAATTGGTAGACGTGTTACAACGTCAGGCTGCTGAACTAAAACGCAGATTAGATATTACCGACATGGTTCATGCGGCTAAATACGAGTTCCAGATCTATCACGGCCAAGTATATTGGCTGGTTTACGAACACAACAAACAATGCACTAGATTAACCCACTTGGGTCCAGCAGATTGGACCACTGGTGCGCCTGCTGATTATGAGTATATTTGTCAGGTCAAGTGGTTAGGTGATTATACCTGGATTGAAATAAAGGACAATGAAAAATGACCGTAGAACAAATAGTATTTGCAGTGACAACTTGGGTAGTATTAACTGGCATCACCTATCACTTTACCGGGTGGGATAAAATTCGTGAGTGCTATCACATGTGGTTTACAAGATCGTATTGGACCGACTACAACATTGTTGAATTCGCATCATGGTTTTGCAAGGCCATAATTATTATCCCAGGCCTAATCTTTGGCATACAGATCTGGCAATTGTATTTTTTAACCTTGGTCACCAGTTTAACCTTGATTTGGGCCAGCAATAAAAAATTATTGCCAACCTTGGTAGCATTTAACACCATGTGGGCTTGGTTGAGTCTCATGGTCATAGCACAAAAAATCATGTAAGGAAATATCATGGGATTGTTTGATCGATTCTTGAAGAAAAAAGTAGAAGCACCCAAGGCTGAACCCAAGCCCAAAAAAAAGAGCGAAAAAGAAATTGCCACAGAAAAGGGAGAACCTTGGGTTAGTGTACTCAGTGTAGAACTGGACCCAGAAAACATTGGCAATGGTGCGTTTGAACTGGATTGGAATGACAAGTTTATTACCAATTTGGTGCGTGCTGGATACCAAGGTAAAACAGATGCCGACATGGTGGATCAGTGGTTTGCTGATGTATGCAAAAATATTCTAGCAGAAAACTACGAACAGTGGGAAGCCAACCAACCAATGGAAGCCAGGCCTAGAGTAATCGATCGTAGAGATTTAGGTAACGGAAAAACTGAAGTATCGTGATACTCATAGTTGGCAGTAACAAACACACCACTGCTGAATATGCTCAACAACAGGGACTAGGCAAATCGTCTTTGTTTACAGGCACAGAATTTGCGCCTGTATGTCATAGTTCCTTTGCCGACTGTGACACCCTTGATCGACATTTTAGCCAGTTTGATCAAATCATATGGGCCAATTCTCCGCCCAGCGAATTCAACACCCACAAAGAATATTTTGAAACTGTGTTTGCTTTAAAAAGTCAAGGTGTGTCAGTACCAGATGATCCTTATCATTTACGGCAATTTCACATCATGTCCAACAAAGAAAATTCTATTGTGTTTTTAGGATGCAGTCACACATACGGAACAGGATTAGACAACAGTGAAGAAAATTACGTCAACTTGGTCAGTCAGCATTTTGATTCAGACACCGTGAATCTAGCAGCACCAGGTAAAAGCAATTTTAGATCTTTTGAACAATTCAATCAACTCAAGTTCAACAAAAATCAAACAGTGGTTTTACAATTAACCGATGTCACAAGATTAAAATATTTTGATCAAGACCAACCCACATCCTGGATCTCAGAACAACAACTGCAAAATATCACCAATCGCAGTTACTTTGATGTGTATAATGACAAACAACTGGTATACATGTTAATGACACATTTGAACTACATAATTGCTCATGCTAGATTGCTGGGATTAAAATTTGTTTTTTTCAACATGGGCGGCAACAGCGATCCAGGACACAGCGATAAATTTAAAAAATTTATCGAATACTATCTGTTGGATTACCCCGAGTATGTGCCGGGTTTGTTGGCAAAAAATGTTGACCGTGGCAATGATGGTTATCATTTTGGTCCAAAGAGTCATGCCATATGGGCACAAGAAATAATTAAAAAAATAGAAACCTTATATCAATGATCTTGTATGTAAATGGCGACAGCCACAGTGCTGGTGCTGAAGCAGTAAATTCATATTCGTTTGCCTGCGATGACAGCCTGTACTGGAACATGGGTCGTGAGCCACACCCAGACAATCTACGTGTGAGTTATGGCTGTGAACTGGCCAACATGTTGGGTGCAATCCTGGAATGTCAGGCAGAAAGCGCCAGCAGCAACGATCGTATTATACGTACCACATATGATGCCTTGGAAATATTCAAACCAGATCTAGTAATCATCGGTTGGAGTACCTGGGAACGAGAAGAATGGTGGCACGAAGGCACACAGCAGTATTGGCAAGTCAATGCTGGTGGTATAGGACATGATTGGCCCTCAGAAATCAAAGAACAGTATCGCAACTACATTGTGAATCTCAACTATGATCATGCAGTGAGACACGCACACGAAAAAATACACCTGTTGCATAGAAATTTAGAACTAGCCCAAATACCACACATATTTTTCAATACCTGGGAACCATTTTCTAATCTGCCCCAATTTGACTGGGGTCACAGTTACATCAACCCATATGACGCAGATTCGACCTACTACAATTGGTTACAAGCACACGGATACCAAACAGTCAACCCAGATTCATACCATTTTGGACCTGATGCACATCGAGCCTGGGCCGAATTTTTATACCAAAATTATGTGATGAAACTGTTGACATCTAATGAATAATATGCTATTATAATCACATGAGATACTTACTTGTTGACACAGCCAATACTTTCTTTCGTGCCCGGCACGCCGCCCATCGTCAAGCAGACACTTGGGATCGACTGGGTTTTGCCATTCACGTCACACTAAATAGTGTAAACAAGTGCTGGCGAGATCAACGTGCTGACCATGTGGTGTTTTGCTTGGAAGGACGCAGTTGGCGCAAAGACTTTTACGAGCCTTACAAAAAGAATCGTGCTGTGGCTCGTGCCGCACTTACAGAAAAAGAAGCCGAAGAAGATCGATTATTTTGGGAGACGTTTGATGCTCTCAAAGACTTTTTAACCAACAAGACCAATTGCACTGTGTTGCATCATCCGGACCTAGAAGCCGATGATCTCATTGCAGGTTGGATTCAGGCCCATGCTCATGATCATCACACCATTGTGAGCAGTGACACAGATTTTCATCAATTGCTGTCAGAAAACGTAAATCAATACAACGGAATTGCAGATGAGCTCCATACTATCAAAGGTATTTTCGACAAGAAAGGTGCCCCAGTCAAAGATAAAAAAACTAAGGAACCAAAAACAATTCCGGATCCTCGCTGGATTCTTTTCGAAAAATGCATGCGAGGTGATCCCACAGACAATATATTCTCAGCGTATCCGGGGGTGCGAACAGTGGGTAGTAAAAATAAAGTTGGGCTCCAAGAAGCGTTTAACGACAAAGATGCGAAAGGCTTTGCGTGGAATAATCTGATGCTACAGCGTTGGACTGATCACAACGGACAAGAACATCGTGTGCTGGATGATTACGAACGCAATCGTGTGCTAGTAGATCTGACAGCACAGCCCGATGAAGTCAAGGCCAAGATTCGTGGCACCATTGATGGCAACAGTGTGCCGTTGAATCGTCCCATGATTGGCGCACAGTTTTTAAAGTTCTGTGGCAAGTATGATCTAGTTAAAATGAGCGACATGGCTGACAGTTATGTGCGTTTTTTAGAAGCCAGTTATCCAGAAGAATAACATGTTTGTGGTTTATCTAGCAGTTGGATTGATGATTATGTTAGTTGGATTTGTTGTTGGTGGCTTCTTGATAGCCACATTTATGGATTGGAATTATCGTCGTAAAAATCGTTTGTTGATAGCACTAACAAAAGACTACAACAAAAGATCTAGACCGGTAGCAAAATAAGGAGAAGTCAATGTTAGATAATTTTAGACAGTGGTACTTACGCAATTACACAGAAATCACTTGGTTCTTGATTGGTTTCTTGATCATGGCAGGTTTGGTAGATTTTGGTCAAGGTGATTATGTGGGCGCCCTGCTGTGTTTGGGCATTGCTTTTGTAAATTATCTATTTGTTAGAAATAGAACATGAGTTTTTTACTGTTATTTTTGTTGTCTGTCAAACACTGGATCGCCGATTTTGTGTTGCAGTTTGAATACATGGTTGTGCAAAAAGGCACCTACGGCCTGCGTGGCGGACTAGAGCATGCCTTGTTGCACGGCATACTCACTGCCATTGTGTTGACTGTGGTCATAGACAATGTCACGATATCAGTGATCTTTGGTGCCTTGGACAGTTTCATACACTATCACATTGACTATGTTAAAGCCAGATGGGGTGCTACCAACCCCGGTACACACAAATTCTGGGTTCAGTTGGGAGCCGATCAATTGGTTCATTACACGTTCTATATCTGGTTGGTATGGATCTTGTACGAAGTTATTTAAGGAGTCACCATGAGTGATATTATTGCTAAACCTGTTGTAAAAAATAAATTTTGGATTGTAGAATCGGGTGGAGAAAAAATCGCCACTATCCAGGCCATTGACGAAGGTGGGTTTGTTTATGTACATGACGAACAAAGAGAAATGTTTTCGTCAATCAAGTTACTGAGTAAAAAATACAACATCGAATTTGTCAAGGCCGAAAAACCCAAACAGACAAAAAAAGATGTGTATGATGTGTATGGGTTTCCTACCAATTCTGCACCCAACAACGAAGTGTTGGATGTGCAACGATACTTGCCAATCTATACCAAAGGTGCCAAAAGTAAAAGTTTCTTTTGTGCAGGCTACTACATTATTAAGTTTAGTTCAACATGGGTTCGTGCTTACTGTCCCAAACTTATTACACTAAATCGTTACGAGTATCAAGGGCCTTTTAAAACACAAGAACGTATGGTAGAAGCAATGAAGGAAGCCAATGGACAATAACGCACCTTTGCACATTAAAAACTTCAACAACAAGGTTCGTGCTATGAATCAAAGTAATGGCAAATTAGTGACCTTGAATGCTGAAGAAGCACGTAGTTTACATGCCGAAATCTATGATTTGATGGCCACAATTGCCACTTTAACTGCTCAAGTCAACAATGGTCCCACAGTTACTAGCATCAGCATGGACGGTGGTGGTTTTAAATAAACTGCGTATATAAAGATCATAAATAAACTGTATATCAAGGATATTTAAAATGAGTCGACCAAAACCAACAGTGTTGTTGGACCATGTAAATAAAACCAACTACAAGAGCGATCAGGTTCTAAGTTCGGAAGGTATTTGGGCGGTTTTCTACAACAATCAACCCATCAATCTCAAGACTCACAATATTCTAGTATCCTACCCAGGTCCAAAATACAAAAAGGTCAGCTTTAGCAACCCAGGTCATGCTATCAACTTGGCCAAGAAACTCAACGTCTTGTTCAAGACTGACAAGTTCACGGTTGTGCTGTTACGTGCCGGTGACCAAATCTACCCCTAAGCGTTACACGCAACTTCAACTAACTAGAATTTTTATTCAACAGGCCAATATCCCCATTGGCGAAACCAGCGAATATCAAAAAGCCTGGTGGATGAATCCTACTGATCCCAATAGTCTCAGACTTACCTTGCAAGGCCTACAGTTTGTCAAGGCCAATCTCAAATTGCAGAGTTATGAATTTACCTTGCCCGACGAGTTGACCAATCACAATCTGTTGCAACTTGAAAGATCATTTCGTGGCATGTATTATCTACTGAAAAGACAGAAAATTATTCTATTCGAAGAAGAAGAAGCACTCATGGTCACCTTGCACGGCAATGACTTAAAAACCTATCTAGATAACCTGGAAAAACAAGGTTAGTGGTCACTAACTTAGTGGTTGACAAATAGATCAAACAAGTGTATAATAGTAGTTAGAAGTGGTAATTTTATTAACCAATCCCGCATTGTGTCGGGTAACGAAAGGAAGTAAAATGGCGGCAAAACGCCTCACAAGAAAATTCACCGAAGTGGTAGCCGAAGTTGAACGTCAATTACGAGCACACTACGAAATCACTGATCGAGATCTCAAAGCCTGGCGAGATCGTGCAAAATCTCTAGCACACCGATTCCCTCATAGCACCATGATCAATATTGAAGACCTCTGGATTGACTATGAAGTTCAGCGTGACGTGCTACACAAACATGTGATCAATATCATGAAAAAATGGGATCCTCGAGTGTGCTCACCAGGATCTGCTTGCCGTGTTGGCGGCAAGGTTTATTTGTATGATGCACAACATCGTAGCCTGGCCGCGGCTATATTGGGCTATACTGAAGTGCCTTGTGCTGTGGTAGAAACTGAAGATGTGAACTTTGCGTCATATGCTTTTGAACTGTTAAACGACACAGGTGTCAAACGTCTCAATCCTGGCGACTTGCATCGCAATGCCTTGGTTCGTTACAAGAATGGTAGCCGGGATATTAAAAACGTTCGTGCTAGAACCTTACAAGACCAATTTGATACCAACTTGATTGACTTGCAAGACAAAGGATCGCGTGCCAGCGATAACCTGCGTGGCGACAACGATTACTTCTTTAGCCATTTCAAGTATGCCTACAAGGGCATTGAACTAGATGAATCTGGGCAGGTGCTAGGCAACATACTTGGTGCTATCAAACAGGTGTTTCCCTTACAAGAAGAAATCGATCAAGGTATCTTTATTGGCCTGTATGAACTACAACGCCTGGCAGGCACCACTGGCAATGTGCGATTGCCCGACGGCTGGATGATCACCGTGCTACAGAGTGCTAAGAAGTCATTTACTAGTTCGCACACGGTACACGCCAAGGCAAAAATACAATGGGAACACAGTCACCCGGGTGCAGGTTGGAATGCTCCACTGGCAATGAGCAACTTTTTGCGTGAGTTGCATGTGTTAGATAACGGCAAGGTTAATTTGCCATTCCATGGTGCCGCAAGTAAAACCGGTATTGAAGATGGCAATGTGGCTCCCGGCCTGTTTCCACAGTGTGGGGCCGCATAATGTTAAAAGAAAGTTTAGACAGTTTTATTGCGCCAGTTTATGGCAAGACACAACGCTCACCAGACACCTATCGCACTGTGGCCGCACACTGTACCCAGCACATCAAGAGATTGGTAGAAGAATATCATGCTGTGACCAATGATCAACAACTCCTGCGCGAAATACGCAACGATATTGATTATTACCTGCGTAGGTATCACGAGTACTGTATCCAACAACGTGATGGTATGAAAGCACACTATCATGAAGTGGGCGCCGACAAAGACTGTGATTTTGAGCACTTGATTCCAGCGGCTAGAATTCGTGACTTACTTTTGGCATCTGCTATCACAGTAGAGCAGGCATTAAATGCACCCACAGTTCGTTTGAGTCGTGCCAAACATCATGCACTCAAAGACGCCGGTTGGGCCTCAAAAACTCCCAACATGTGGCTGCCGTTTGAACGCTATACCAATGTGTTTGAGGCTCAATATGTCACTCACGATGGCACTGCTATTGATCCATTGACATGGACCTTGGAAAAGCATTACAATTATTTTAAACATTTAAATATATCATGAACCCACAAATACTAGAAGATCTCAAATCATTTGACTGGCAAACCATAGTAGATTTTGGCAACAGTCTAGATGACCTCAGCGACTCGCAATGGCGTTTTATCAAAGGCCTGGTAGCCGAGTTGGCTGTGGAAGAACACGGAGAAGACAGTTTGACCTATGTTGGCGAAAAACACAAAGATTACGATTGGCCCAAACACAAGGTATCAGTGGAATTAAAAAGCCAACTCAGTGGAGGCATGTATGGCAAAAAGGGCCCGCTACTGAAGAACTTTACTATCAAACTAAACAACAGCAACGGTACCAACAAAAATACCACCCTGGACCCAAGTCATGTAGCCGACATCTTGATTGTGGTTCGCAATGACGGTGCCTTTGCGTTAGACAAACAAACTGTCATAGCCCATGCACAACACGGCGGTGATGGTTGGGAAGTTAGAATTTCAAAAGATAAAATTACTGAATTGTCAGGTAAACTTGCACAAAAAAATGTGTATAATACTAACTTAAAAGAAGTCATCACAAACGCAATTAGACAGGCTATACCAAAACGCAATGAACAACTATAAAGTTTACAATCAAGACTGTGTGTCAGGCATGCGTGAACATGTGCCCGACAATTCTGTTGATTTGATATTCACTGATCCGCCCTATGGCATCGACGGTGACGGGCTGGACGTACACTATCACAGAGACGAATCAAACGTGGTAGAAGGCTATGTTGATGTGCCCAACACCAAATATGCTCAATTCAGTCAAGACTGGATTCAAGAATGTGAACGAGTGTTACGACCTGGTGGTAGCATGTACATTGTCAGTGGCTATACCAATTTGCATCATGTTTTAAATGCCTTGCACGCAACCAAATTGCAAGAAGTAAATCACATCATTGCTCATTATACGTTTGGCGTGAACACTACCAAGAAGTGGGTCAGCAGTCACTATCATGTGTTGTTCTGGGAAAAGCCCGCCAAGGGCCAACAAAAACGCACATTCAATCACCTGTACAAATGGCAAGACAACAAAGACAGTTACAATGACAGATTAACTGTGCAGGCCATGCCCAGAGACTACAAGCCCGGACAAATCAAAAACAAGAATCAACTGTCAGAGGACTTTATTGAAAAGTTCGTCATGTACTCCAGTAATCGTGGTGACACTGTGTTAGATTGCTTTGGCGGTGGACTGACTACTGGGCGCACTGCACTGAGATATGGAAGAAACTTCATCGGCTTTGAACTCAATAAACATGCCTACGATGCTTTTGTGCCCACACTGGATCAAGTGGTACCTGCAGCCGATCCAGACATAGTGGGAGTAGATCCTGCAGAACTGGCCAAGCGTGAAAAAATGCGAGAAGGCTGGCGTCGAGATCGTGCTCGTAGAAAAGCCGAACTGGATCAAAATCTTTTTCAAATTGACAAATAATGCTGAACTACTATCAGCAACTGTGTAACGAATGGGGTTATACTCCCACTGCGACGGTGTGTACTGGCTATGAAAGTGTTGAACCTGCTCTACGTGCATTGAGCAAAGAACGCTGGGTGGCTGCCAATGAAGCAGGCCGCGAATCTATTCAACAAGAAGTGTTTGATATCTATCGCAGTGTGAATCTTGTGCCCATCAATTACTACCATCTAGATGGGTGTCGTGAGCAAGTGCGTGAACTGGCTCACAAGTACAAGTCAGTAGAAAATTCCAAATTGGGTGTGGGCAACAACGAAGGCCTGGCATTTGGTCGCTTTTGGTTTCCAAACATGCAAGATGCTCGCTGGAACAACAACGACACTGTGAGCATCCGTAGTCGTTTCATGCACGACAACAAACTAAAACGTGCTATCAAACTAGCATACCAACATCGTGATGAAGGTGCCGACACAGCACTACCCAAAAACATACGTCGTGCTTTAGAATTAGTCAATGGTGGTACCATACAAAACTTCAAGCCCATGAATGCTCGTGCTGTATGGGAACATATTTGTCCTGTGATGTTTGGCGATGTGTTGGATTTTAGTTCAGGCTATGGTGGTCGTATGCTAGGTGCTATGACATCACGCTTTCGTTATCATTACACTGGTATTGATCCAAACACTAGAACCTATCAAGGATTACAAGCACTAGGTGAACTGCTACAAGAACAAGATCTGGGACGTGGGTTTGATATGAACTGTGTGCCCAGTGAAGACTTTGAGCCTGAACCCGGACGCTATGATGCGGCCTTTAGCAGTCCACCCTACTTTAATCTAGAAACTTATACCAACGAGCCCACACAGTGTATGAACCGCTATAACAATTTGGATCGATGGTTTGAAGGTTATGTGGCGCCTACCCTACAAATGATACACCGTGCTCTGAACTCAGATGGTATCTATGCTGTGAATATTGCCGACTACAAAAATGGCAAAGAGCAGTTTGAAATAGTAGAACGCTGGAAAAACCTGTCGATCAGCATGGGATTTGATCATGTGGAAACCATTGAAATGATGCTGAATGTACGCCCGGGAGTAGGCAATAACAAGTTGGAAAAAGCCTATAAATCCGAGGGAATTTACATATTTTCTAAAAAAACTCAATAAAATCAACAACTTAGCACACTTATCCTAGTGCGTATCTGCTTGACCAAAAAATACCAAAAATATATAATATTACATATACAGTTAATTAAGGAGCTAAAAATGGTTGGATTAACAGTTATTACAGGTGATACAATCCGTGGCTATGATTTTAAACCCATGGCTGGTCGTGAAGACTGCTTTGTAGAAGGCGAAGTGCTGGACAGCGGCGATATCACCCAAGGTTATCAAGCCTATAAAATTCGTGTTACCAAAGACGTTTTTGGTGGTGAAGTATTAGCCGAAGGCGAACACAGCCGAGTTGGTAAAATTGTGTTCGTTCCTTGGAGAGTTAGTTTTATGGAGTACCAAGGTCGTGTAATGAATTTGTCAAGATAATGACGGAGGCTGTAATGGGCAGGTGCCTGCCTTAGGGAGCCTTGATACCCTAGAACGAGAAGCAGTCAATTTTGCCGGTTTTTGACTCTAAATAAAAACCGGCACTTATTTGAGAGGTATGACATGGCAGTGAGCAGAAAAAATTTAGTCAAGGAACTGTACAAAATCTACTATAAAGATTTTGATACCAACTTGAATCGCGACAGTGCTTACAGTATGAAAAAGCAGTGCGATCGCTTGGCTGGATTCGCTCATATTGCTATGCAGGCCTTAGAAGAGGATGGTCGTGCAGACTTCGTGCTACTCAAACACGACGACATGCGTGATTGGTGGAAGGAACGCAAGATAGAAATTCAACGTCTAGAGGAGGCCGAGTTGGCCAAAAAGAGAAAGGCAGAATTGCGTGAACGTGCTCTTGCACGTCTAACCGACGAAGAAAAAGAAGCCCTGGGTTTAAAAAAGAAATGAGCAATATATTCTTAATCAGTTGGGACTGTGAAGGCATAGAAGCCTGTCTCAATGTAACCGACTACGAAAAGGAAGTGGTCTGGGCTAATCTCAGCGGTCAAGACCCGCCGGCTCGATTAAGCAGTGTGGTCCAACATCTCATGCTTCGTGCTAGAGCCAATCCACAGCGTCATTATGAAATCTATACTATGAACGTGGAAGAAGGCATCAGCGAGAATGACGTGTTCGAAATGTTTGAAAATGATCCGCAAGGATCGGCTGATTTGATTCGAGATCGAGGAAACAAAATTTTCAGTGATCGTCTAGATGTAGCAAGGGCCAAGATAGTTTGACCAATAATTCAATTAAATGTATAATGTAGTTTAGTAGTTAATTTTAAGGAGTCTGTGACATGAGTAATCAAATTAGTGAAAGCCGTACAGTAACACCCAATGAATGTCGTAGCCGTTTGCTTCGTGCATTCAAAGTAAAACGTCCTGTTTTTATCTGGGGGCCACCTGGAGTAGGTAAATCAGAGTTGGTGGCTGGACTTACCCAAGAACTAGGCGGTCATACCATTGACCTTCGCCTGGGTCAGATGGAGCCCACCGACTTGCGTGGTATTCCATTTTATAACAAAGAATCTGGCAAAATGGACTGGGCTGAACCAGTGGACTTGCCCACAGAAGAAATGGCCGCAGAATTTCCTATTGTGACCTTGTTCTTGGATGAGATGAACGTGGCGGCTCCGGCTGTGCAAGCGGCGGCTTATCAGTTGATTCTTAATCGTAGACTAGGCAAATACCACTTGCCAGAAAACGTAGTTATTGTGGCCGCAGGTAACCGTGAATCGGACAAAGGTGTAAGTTTCCGTATGCCTATGCCGTTGGCAAACCGTTTTGTGCATTTGGAAGTACGTGCCGACTACGACTCATGGAATGAGTGGGCTGTGCAGAATCGTGAGCACAAGGATGTGGTAGGTTACATTGGTTTTGCCAAGCAAGACTTGATGGACTTCAACCCAAGATCGGCTTCACGTGCTTTTGCAACACCACGCTCTTGGCACTTTGTCAGTGAATTCTTGTATGATGAAGATGCCACTGATGCAGAATTGTCGGACTTGATTGCAGGTACTATCGGCGACGGTTTGGCTGTTAAGTTTATGGCACACCGCAAGGTTGCGTCTAAGATGCCACGCCCAGATGAGATCTTGTCAGGCAAAGTCAAAACTCTTGAAGTCAAAGAAGTTAGTGCCATGTATTCCTTGACTGTGAGCATGTGCTATGAACTTCAAGATGCTTATGCCAAACTAGGCAAAGAAAAGATTGGTGACTGGCATGCCATGGCTGATAATTTCTTCCGCTTTATGATGGATAATTTTACCACTGAACTTGTGGTCATGGGTGCCAGGGTTGCGTTGACTACATATAACCTACCGTTGGTTCCGGGCAAACTCAAGAACTTTGACGAGTTTCACAAGCGTTACGGCAAGTATATCATTGCCGCAGGCGGTAAGTAAACGGTTGCTGTCACAGGCAGGAGGCTGGTGTTCCTTTGCGCCGTAAGTCCTCCTTTTTATCATGCGAATAACCAAACTAGATCGACGTTACAGTGGCAACCAATTTTTTAGTCACATGGTTGAACCCCAGGGGTGTGGAACGGAAAGATACTATCAATTTGGACCTTGGAGAGACTGGTGTTGGGAAGTGTTTGGTGCCAGCAGTGAATTGGGATTCGTAACTGTACAACCATCGGACCGTGGTATGGTAAGTTTGAAACCCTGGTGTTGGGACACTGAATATCAACACATGAGATTGTATTTTCGCGACGAAGCCACACTGAGTTCTTTTTTATTACAATGGTCATAGGTCCTTTGCTCATAGTTGGTTTGGCCAGTGTGGCTTCAGTGGAAACCACCGGCAAAGGCCTAGCCGACCATACCTTGAGTGCTGTCAAGGACAAAGACTGTAAAATTGTACGTGGAATCAAGGGCGAAGACATTTGCCAAACTCAAGCACCAACTCCACCCCAAGCCACAGTAACAGTCAGCAAACCCACTCAACCCCAGGTAGTATCAACGGTCAAAACCATGGAAGATGTGTTTGCACAAAGACGAGCCAAGGTTGACCAAAAAATCCCGAAATAGTATAATATATATAATAAAGGAGCAAACAGAATGACTACACTAGCAGAAAAAAGTAAGCAAGCCACTGTAACAGATCCCAAAATTGATGCGGCCGCCAAAGAAAAACTGGTAACTGCACGTATTGGACTCTTGCTTCGTGCGCCATTCTTTGGTAACTTGGCCACTAGATTGACCTTGACCAATGCTGATGACTGGTGTCCCACTGCCGCCACAGACGGGCGTCGTTTTTATTACAACAGCGAATTTGTCAATGGACTTCCGCTCAAGCAATTAGAATTCTTGGTAGGACATGAAGTGCTTCATGCTGTCTACGATCACATGGGGCGTCGTGGCAATCGCGATCCAAAACTCTGGAACATTGCCGACGATTATTGTGTGAATTGGGACTTGGTTGAGCAACGAATTGGCGACAAGATTCCCATTGCCTTGTACGATTCAAAATATCGAGGCATGAGTGCCGAAGAAGTCTATGATGACTTGTACAAGAACGCAGACAAAATCAACATTGACGAACTAATGAAACGTCTTTTGGACGAACACCTAGATGGCGATGGTGATCCCGATGATGGCGAGGGCGACGGTAAAAAGCCTGGCAATGGTCGCCCAAAACTCAGCGAAGAAGAAAAGAAACAGATTCGTGATGAGATCAAAGAGGCTGTACTTGCAGCCGCCAATGCCGCTGGTGCTGGTAATTTGCCCGGTGGTGTCAAACGCATGATCAAGGATCTCACTGAACCTGTGATGAACTGGCGTGAACTGTTAAATCAGCAGATTGAAAGCACAATCAAAAGTGACTTTACCTGGCAACGTCCCAGCCGTAGAGGTTGGCACATGGATGCTGTCATGCCCGGCATGTTGCCCGGCAATCAAATTGACGTGGTCATTGGCATTGACACTTCAGGCTCAATTACAGACAAAGATCTCAAGGTATTTTTAAGTGAGATCAAGGGCATCATGGAAAGTTACGATGAATATCGTATTCATGTGCTGGGTTGGGATACCGAAGTACACAACAGCGAGGTATTTACAAGTGACAACATCAGTAACATTGAAGAGTTTGAACCCGGCGGCGGCGGCGGTACAGATCCTCACTGTGTATGGTCCTGGTTGGAAGAAAACCAAATTGAGCCCAAGAAACTGATCATGTTCACTGACTACTGTTTCTTTGGTTGGAGTCCTGAGCAGGTAGAACAGTACTGCGACACAGTGTGGATTATCAAAGGAAACCGAGAGGCCAAACCTGAATTTGGCGTGTATGCACACTATGAAGATGCCGAAAAATAATGTTGATTGTTGCGATGATCAATCCAGAAGTCAAACTCAAATTGAGAAATACATGATACTATTTAGACGTCACGGTGGCTACTGGTTATTTTGGGTCAGTGCTGTTTACTTGATTTTGGCCTTTTGGACCGTCTATCACAGGATGGATCTATGGTGGTTGCAACCGTTGTGGTTGTTGGTTATTAGTTTGCCCTTGACTGTGCCGCCGTTGGGCAGGTGGCTCTACTTAGACATAGAATGGGATCGTAAAATGTTTGATTGGTTTAGTCGTAAGGAATACCCAAAATATCTACCGGAGGGACTAGGTGTGCCTGAATACACAGAAAGCAAACAGAAAGAAAAGAAAGAAAAACCTTCAACAACTTACTATCGAGTTGGGTTAACTGATGATAATCGGGTGAGCCTACAGATTGGGCACGGTGAGATTACTATGAATCCACAGGGTGTTCAGAATCTAATCGATCAACTGGAACTGTTAAAACAACAGATCATGGACCATTATCCGCTGCAGGAAAAAAATGAATAGAAATTTAGAAATCTTTTTAATTTGTGTATATAATTTAGCACTATTGGCTGGATCGGCCTATATGATCATTGAACATGATTGGTCAGCCTGGATCTTGGCCGTGGCCTTGATGTTTGCTGCACGGTGGGACGATAAAGAACCTGTAAAGATAGAAATTGGAAAGTAAAGGGAAAGAAAATGAATATAGTTGATCCAAAAACACTCAAACCCAAGCAGGCTCGAGAGTTGGTGGTTACCTTGCAACAACGAATTTATCAATTGGAAAACTGCCTAGACGATCTTATGCGTAGTGTGGAGATTGCACAGTACACCAAACAATATCAGGTCACTGAAACCTTTGTGCGCGATGCAGAAACCTTGCTCAAAGATCGCTTGATTGTGCCCGAAATAGATCAAAGCAATGCCAAGTTTACCTTGGTAGAAGGCGAACTCAGCCAAGATACCATTGACAAGATCAAGTCCAATGCTCAAACACAATGAAGTCAATCCCTTGGCTGTGTTTGGGCTAAGGCAATTGGAGCATAGTCCACCACACTTCACAGCCGTGATGTTTGATTTAAAAGGCCACGACAAGACCATTTCAGACTGGATCTGGGCCAATTTTAGCGGTAGATTCTATTACGGTGACTGGTACTACAAAGATGCTGATAACAATGTGCATGTACAAAAATGTGCCAGTTTTGAAATTGCTGGAGAAGCCAGCATGTTTGCATTGATTTTAGATCAAATCAATGTGTTTAATTTTGAGTTCTAAAAAATTTTTTCGTCGATCACATAGATCGTAAATATATGCATAGTTTACGGAGATATCTATGTCAGACCAAGCAACACAACAAGAACAAACAACACAACCTGAAACAACCAGCAATCCTACACAATTGCAGTTGTCAGATTTGTTGTTGTGCGCTCAAGCCATTCAGTTGGCCAGCACACGTGGCGCATTTCGTGCCGAAGAATTCACACAGATTGGCGGAGTATTTGATCGCATAACCACTTTCCTTAGAGCCAGTGGTGCAATTGCATCGTCCTCGGCTCCAACCAGTGATGAAACAGTGGCTTCTGCCTCTGAATAAAAAGGAAAATTCAAAATGATCAAACATGTTGGCAAACACAACAACAAAAAAATAGTATTGCTATGGCGCCGTGTGCCAAACGAGGACCATATGGCCTTGGTTGCTTACAGCGAAACACTCCCACGACTGATTCACGACGAAGTCATGCGAGCCTTGGAAAGCCCGATTGGCCAAAATGCCAAAGATTTTTCAGATGTGTTATTCCGTACTACCATGGGCGATGGACGTAATGCCTTGGAAGTGCTACACAAAGAAGGTTTTATTAAAAAGGTTCCTTGCAATCAGGTTTTAATTACTCCTACTGCCAAGAGCAGTGTTCGTCTTGATGAATTAAATACCATTCTTGACGAAATGGAAAAGGGCGAAGATGCTGTACGTAAATTAGCCGAGATTGACAGTCAAGCAGGTATGCAACCCAAGAAGCGTCGTGGTGAAGGTCGCGAAGTTGGTATGCCACCCAATAACACCAGTGTGAGTCGTACCAACATTGATGTTGAATCCACCGACAGTGCGGCAAGTTATCTCAAAGGTGCGCTAACCGATGACGATCTAGCCGAACAACGTTTAAGTCAGGCTGCGCAATTACAACAACAGGCCGAGCAGTTATTGGCCGAAGCCAAGCGATTGACACAAGAAGCGAAATCATTAAAACCTGCAAAAAATGGCACAACAAAAACCAAAAAAACCACGACAGCCAAAAAGCAGACGGCTTAATTTAAATAGAAAAGATCAATGGGAAAAGTTGCTCAAAGAAGTAAACAAAGAACAAGTTCCCATTGGCGTTCTGCGATATATTACAGTTAATCTCAAAGATGGTACCAGCGTAGATGTCAACATTGCAGAAATGTTGGCCGAAGGTGCTGATCCAGAAGAAGTAGAAAGACTGATAAATCAAAGATTAGACGATCTAGACGATGTCATAGACGATGTGGATTTCCATATTAGTGTAGACAGCGTAGCCAAAGTTATACAACCTTTCACAGACAAACTCTTAAAAGACCTATGATTAATGCCATATTTGCCGTTGATTTCAACGGCGGTATGGGGCTTAATGGCACACTACCATGGCCTCATAACGCTGAAGATTTACAACACTTCCGAAATCTAACACTGGGTCATGTTGTGGTATGCGGGCGGCGAACCTGGGACGATCCCAAGATGCCTAAACCCTTGCCTGATCGTACAGTGTATGTGGCCACACACAAACCAGTTGCTTATGCCACACCTTTCAGCGGTGATGTAAAAGAAAATCTACTAAAAATAGAATCCGCACATCCTGATCGTAAAATATTTGTAATAGGCGGACCAAAAATTCTTGAACAAGCACAACCTTTGTTGGACAGAATCTATGTCACACACATCAAAGGATCCTATAGATCAGATACTAGGATTTACGTAAAAGAATTTCTCACAGGATTTCAACCAGTACGGGCTCAAGTAAGTCGAGACTTTCAATCAACATTTACAATCTATGAATCCGTGTTCAAACGATCAACCTAAGATATTTGTCAGCGGCAGTAGTTGGGCACGCGGCGAATGGTCTGGTCCTCGTATAATACATCGTGGACTAATACAATACTTTTCCGATGATGGTTACACTGTAATTGATGCTGGCCAATCACGCAGTTGGCACAGCCGTGTGATAGACCATCTTGACAAACAACTATCACAGCACTACCAGCACAACGACATTGTGCTGTTTGTCATGGCTGATCCGCTGTTGGACATTATCATGCCAGAACTCGATCAACTGCATGTCAAACGAACTGACAGCGTAAAAAATTTAAAAAATCTCACTGAAAATATCTTAGAGGCCGGCGGTCTTATTGCTTTGGTACGAAAACAGCAACAACACATATATCAGCATCTGAATGCAGTGGCCAAAAAACACAATACCATAATTGATTGCATTGGTGGAACATACAATGTAAACACCAATTTGTTGGACCAGTGTTCAAATCTAAATGCCAGAGTAGTCAGTTGGATTGATCTGCTGATTGGGCACCTTCGAGAATATCCCGGAATAGGCGATCCCGAAGTTGGTGTTACCTATACCTGGGGAATCGATTATATCAATTTGGATACCTATCAGCCAGAATTTGCTCAGCAGGTACGCAGTGAATTTGAGTGTTTGTCGCACTATTCACCCATGCTAAGAGAACTGATATTTCACCCAGATGGCTTGCATCCTAACCGAGAAGGTCATAAAATATTATTTGAGCATCTTAAAGAAAAATTATATCTATGAAAACATATTTAACTGCACTTCAGCAAGTGTTAGACCAAGGCGAAGTTCGTGATGATCGCACCGGAGTAGGCACTATCAGCCTGTTTGGCATGCAACAGCGTTATAATCTCAACCAATCTTTTCCTGCAGTGACAACTAAAAAATTGGCTTGGCGTGCTTGTGTGGGCGAACTGCTATGGATGATTGAAGGATCAGGTAGTGAGCGGAGACTGGCAGAAATCACACACGGTTCAGCAGAAGGCAAGGTTACTATTTGGACACCTAATGCACAGGCACCTTACTGGAAGCCACGAGCCAAATACGAGGGTGACTTGGGTCGTGTGTATGGTGTGCAATGGCGTCGCTGGCGCACTACAAAATTAATTGAATCAACCAGTTACAAAGATTCGTTTGGTAATTATTACAATTTAAATGGTGGTACTCAAGAAGTCGAAGTAGATCAATTAACTAATTTAATCGAAGGCATCAAACAAGATCCGCATGGACGTAGACATATTTTAACGGCCTGGAATCCAGGCGAACTAGATCAGATGGCATTGCCCCCTTGTCATGCTTTTGCACAGTTTTATGTAAGCAAGGATCGTAAACTATCGTGTCAAATGTATCAACGAAGTTGTGACATGTTCTTGGGTGTACCATTTAACATTGCTTCCTACAGTTTGCTAACACATCTGGTAGCACAAGTGTGCGACCTAACTGTGGGTGAATTTGTTCATGTGTTGGGAGATGCACACATATATCTAAATCACGTGGAGCAGGTTCGAGAACAATTATCACGTGATCCACTGCCGGCACCACAACTTTGGTTAAATCCGGACATAAAAGATATTACTAAGTTTACCATGGCAGATATTCGTTTGGACGGATATCAATCACACGAAAGTATTCGAGCGGAGATGGCGGTTTGAAATTTTTAGTCACTGGCGGTGCCGGCTTTATCGGGCACAATGTAATACGACAATTAGAAGCACTGGGACATGAATGTTTTGTGTTAGACAGTGTGACCAACTACGGCTTTGTGCCACAGGCAGAATTAGACTATCTGTATTCGCAACGTTGCCAACGCATGCGAGCCGTGGTGCATCACATGGATCTTAGAAATCGTCAACAGGTCAAAGATTTCTTTTTAAATTTCTCGTTTGGTGCTGATGCTGTCATACATTTGGCCAGTTTTCCCAGACAAAAAGTAGTCAGCCAAGATCCTGTGTGGGGTGCTGAAGTCATGGGCACTGGGTTAGTCAACTTGCTAGAACTAACCAAAATACATCGTGTTCCTAAATTTGTATATGTGTCCAGCAGCATGGTTTACGGTGACTTTGACAATGATGTCAACGAAGATGCTGTATGTAATCCGCAAGGACAGTACGGTATTATGAAACTCATGGGAGAGAAACTTGTTGAAGATTATACGCGGCGTGGTTGCTTTGATCACGTTATTGTTCGTCCTAGTGCTGTATATGGAGAGTTCGATGTCGAAGACCGTGTGGTCAGTAAATTCGTTCTTGGAGCTATGCGAAATGATACGCTCAGGGTTAAAGGCGCCAACGAAGTATTAGACTTCACTTATGTGGAAGATACAGCACAAGGCATTGTGTTGGCTGCTACCAAATCTGAAGCCTGCAATCAAATATTCAACATCACACGCAGTGATACCAAGTTATATACCTTGTTAGATGCTGCCAATTTGGCAATCAAAATTGCTGGCAAAGGTCAGGTTGTATGCGAAGACAAAGATGCTGAATTCCCCAGCCGTGGCCGTTTAAATATTGATCGAGCAAGACAAGTTTTGGGTTACACACCCATGGTCAGTGTTGAAGAGGGATTTGAAAGATATCATCGTTGGTTTACCACATCCACATACTGGCAAGCAAGGTTACACGGTGATTGAATACGTTATTCCGTTCTTTGGAATACAAAGACAATACAAAAATCTCAGGGATGAACTATTAGATGCCAGCGATCGTGTGTATCGCAGTGGACAGGTATTGGATGGTATGTACACCAAAAACTTTGAGACTGTAATTGCTCGCATGTGCAACAGACAATTTGCTGTGGCTGTCAACAGCGGAACTCAAGGACTTGTTTTTGCCTTGCAATCAACCATACCCAGAGAAAGTCAAGTCTTAATACCCACGCTGAGTTTTGCAGCCACTATCAACAGTGTTCTCATGAGTGGTCACACTCCCAAATTCTGTGACACTGATCAAAATGGTTTGATAGATCTAGAAAGTTATGAATTTGCTCTTTCTGGTTCGGGTATTAACTGTATCATGTATGCCAATTTGTTTGGGCATGTTGTAGACTGGGATAGATTTAGAATCAACACTGACTTTTTTAATCGAGACATGTTTATCATTGAGGATGCAGCCCAGAGTTTTGGTGCAAGATACAAAGGCATACCGTCAGGCAAACTAGGAGATATCAGCATATTGAGTTTTGATCCCACCAAGAACTTGAACAACTATGGCTCAGGTGGCATGATTCTCACAGACAATTTTAGTGTGTACGAAACCTTGTTGGACATACGAGACAATTCCAAACACAGTGGACACAACAGTATTGGTACCAACAGCAAGATCAGCGAAAGCGATTCAGCACAGATGTTGATAAAATTAAAATATTTTGATTCTTGGCAACGTCGTCGACAAGCCATTGCCGATTATTATGCTGGCGAATTAAGCGAGTGGGTAGACGTGATTATGCCTGGACCAGATGTAGAAAGTGCTTGGTCAAAGTTTGTGATTAGACTGGGTGAAAGACACGGACTACAACATCATCTGTCTGAGCAAGGAATAGAAAGCAAGTTTCACTATGATCGACCCTTGTTTGAATTACCAGTGGGTTACGACTATATTGACTATGCTAGAGAATTGTTTAGAGAAAGCACAGCATTTAGCAGAGAGTGCTTGAGTTTGCCCATATATCCAGAACTAACAGATTCAGAAGTAACTCAAATTATTGAATCTATTATCGAGTATTTGCGTTAAAACGTTCACGTAACCAAGCCCAATCATAACTTAACTTTAGTTTTTCATAGTTGCCGTCGACTTGATTGTAGTACAGCACAGCATCCTTGGCGCCTTTTAAACAATAATCCGCATAATCCCCAGTGGCCGATTCGCACCATGTTGCCAGTCTATGACTGGTTTCCAAAGTAGGTTGCGTTGCCATAAAGTATTTTAGTTTTAGTACTTCTCTAAATGCAGTACGCCAAGTCATCCAGGGATCTTGATTAAAGTGTGCGGTGCCCGACAAGATGGGCACACTCTCATGTGGCTGACTTAGTGTAAAATCAATTCCGGGATTGTTGTTGGCTAGAACCAAATTCTTGTTATAGGCTATCATGCCCATGTGACCATACTCTAGGCCGTTTACAGGATTACGAGCATTGAAAATATAGTGCTTGGGTTCTTGCCAATAGTCCGGCATCCAGTACCAATCAAACTCTGATCCTAACACTGCCAGTTTGGCAAATACCATAAAGAACCAAGGTGTGTCGCTGGCACGTGCGGCAGCCTGATATGCGGCAGTTCTACCATTTATGCCACGTATCCATTTTACTTTTCGATTGCTCATATACACAGTATTTTCATACCACCGTTCTTCGTCGGGTTCGCCGTTGCTGACATACACTATGTCCAACCACTGCTGATCTCCGTAGGCGTCGTTTATCATGTGTTTCGACTCCTCAAGGTAGGCGTAATCGTAGATTTGTGTCTTCAAATCAGCCTTGATATCCCTGGGCACTATCGCAGTAGCACCTGACCGACTACACCGCAAAACCACACGGTCTTTTTTGGTCCATAAACACGGTGTCATGTTGATATACAGATCTTTTTGGTTGGTAAAAGTCACATAAGGAGTTTGGAAATTGTAGTTTTGGATTTCTTTAACCAAGTTGTCTGACTCATATCTGTGCGTGGGCGTTTCAAATCTAAACACAGTTTGGTCATTGCAGTAGTTGATCACATTGAACCAATCCAGCAGTTCTAAATCAAACATTTGAGCAGTAAAACTGGGCACGTGAATATAAAAGGTGTCACCGCGACGTTGATTACCCGAAGGAAAGCAGTGTATCATTTCTCTCTGATGTGGTTCTGGATGCCAGGTAAAATCAAATGGACGGTAGTCACAGATACTGCTGATGATCCACACATATTCTGCAGTGGCCAAATTCATGATACGTTTGAACACGTTGAGATGATTGTCCACGTATCTGGTACGTATTGCAGTTGGATGTTGTTCTTGTATGCGTTGAAACTGTTCGTCGCTGTGTGGATTTAAAAAATCCATATAGAATATTTGTGTGGCTCCGGTGCGTATGCGTTGATTGCCCATGTATTTGACACCGGCTGTTCCCGGATACACAGGTCCGCCGTCTCGTTGCCATTGTGTTCCAAAGTGATATTCGTAGTCGGGTTCAGTTTCGTCTGGGTGCCAACTATAATCAAACGCACTGTCATCGATGTTAACAGGCACCAGCCAAATGTCCTTGTTGGCTCGTCTACGCACAGTTTGATTGTTATGAAAATTATATTCTCTATTGCTCACTGTGCGTCGATTGGCCAGATACACGCCACCGGTGCGTTGCCACTGACTGGGCCAGGTGTGTAGATGAGTGGTTTCCCAAGGCACTGGCACATATTCAAAATCAAATCCTGTGTAGTCATTGTCCCCATAAATATACCAGTAATGCGAAGTTCTGCTTAGACTGGCAGCATGATCGAGAGACTCCGCAGGCTGTTCATGTGCAAACAATCCCGGTTTTGGTCCATAATAAAAAACATCAAACATGTATAACTTATCCAGTCATTACGAAAATATATTCCAACATCTACAAACTATTATAACAGATCCACGTGTAGTTTACCTACATCCTTTTGGTTCAACTCGTCCAGAAAATTTAGAGTTTCGTCGAGTTGACGAAGGTGCCGACCGATTTCGCGGACCTATGTTTATTTTTTATGATCAAGAACCCCTGGATCTTGACTACAATCGTCCGGTGTTTGAACGCATCACAGAATTGGAACAAAAACCATTTATTTTGGTCTCCACTGAACGAGTCAGTGAAGACGCTGAAAAAATCTGCAACGAATTTCCTTTTTTACACATCAACTATTTCTTTCATATCTTTGCGGCTCACGATTGGTTTCGTGGGCATCAAATGTTGCCAGGATTACAAATGCCCAAAGACCGAGTGTTAGAAAAGTCCTACATTTCGTTCAATCGCTTGACCAGCAATCGTCGAATTTATCGCAGTCTCTTGGTCAACGAGTTATACAAGAACAATCTACTAGAACATGGATATGTAAGTTACAGTCATCATTGTCCTGACGATGGTGCCTTTGACGAGAACCTGCGTCGCGGTGTTCCGGAGTACACCTTTGACAACAATTACATTGAATCAGTTATTGACAATCTAAGACAATTACCAGAACTGCGTATTGATTTTATCAATCAAGACATTCCCAATCAAAGCATGTTGCTGAGTCCAATGGATCAACTTATGAAAAGTTTTGTGTTCTTGGTCACAGAAACCTGCTTCTTTCAACACAAAACACATCTCACAGAAAAGATATTCAAACCCATTGTACTACGCATGCCGTTTATCTTGGCTGGATCAGCACACAACTTGGAATACTTACGCAGTTATGGCTTTCGTACATTTGGTGACTACTGGGACGAAAGTTACGACAGTGTTGAAGATCCTGTGCAAAGAATACAGGCCATTGCTCAAGTAGTAAAAGGTATTTGTGATATGTCGCCAACGCAACAAAAATCCATGCTGTTAGACATGCAACCCATACTAGAACACAATTATCAATTGTTCAATGACCCTGCTTTTATAAAACGCGAGTGGGATCATCTAATAAATTCTTTCAACGAAATTGAACGTTGTTTTAAACGTATTCCTCCGTATCGGTTAGATGTTAGGACTGGTTTACCCGTCCCCATTTGATTCTACTCCACAATCGTTCGTGTAACCAATAGATAAATGGTTTTACAATCATTTCAGTGGCGCCAATACCAAGACTCACAACAACATTACCAGTCAGCGCAAAACTAATCATAATAGTTGTTAGTGTTCCGCAACATCTATAACTATAGGCCTTGACAAAACTGCGTAGAGCAGTTTCGCTGTTATTTAAGGCCCAACTGTTTACGAATCTTTGTAGCACTGATGTCTGTGATGCTCTCATCAAATGTTTCCTCTCCTGCAGTATATCCAACACCTCGCCCCCAACCAATGTGTACAATATTAGGTACAACTTGTATTTCGTATTGACCCTGATACAAAGGATCTAGATCTCTGCGTATGAATTTTTTAACCTGATCAATAGCAAAAGGATTTGATCCTTGCCAGCCCTGCACATCACGCACTTGAATAACTACCTGTCCTGTGCGCTGTATTAATCGTTCAAATAATGCACGATGTCCATCATGCCAAGGTTGCCAACGTCCCAGCATCTGTACAGTTTCTTTGCGCCAGTCAAATGTAGGACGGCGACGATTGTCTATAATATGTGAGCCAATAAACTCAGCCCACTTTTCTGCATCCTGTTCAGTAATACGGAAATCATAAACTTCTGGTTCAACAAAGGCTGCATTGGTATCTGCATAACGACCTTCTCTAATAGTGTCTACCCATATGGTCCAATCTGCTTTGAAGTTGTTACGCATTTCCACTAGCGGAGCAACAAAGTCGCAGATTACATAATCCGTGGCAGTGGACAAAGAAAACTCCAACATACGCAAACTTTGGCGTATGCGACCTTCTTTTGAAAAATCCCAATCGTTGTACTTGCGCCGCACATCGTCGGCGTTGAACCAGGTCACTGTGGCATTGAGTCCACCAATGGGCAAATTTTCAAGCATGCGTAAATCAAGTCGTGTGCCATGTTCTTCCAAATACTTTTTGAGTGCTTCTGCCAATGTTGTTTTACCTGCTCCAGGCAGGCCCATAATCAAAATACGTTGTGCCATTTTATTTTCCTTTAATTTATTAAAAAATCTTTTAATTTTTTGTGTGCTAGACTTGTGGGATGAAAACTAGAAAACATGTGATTGAGTTTTAACATGGTACGTCGTTTTCCAAATGCCTGTCCGCCAATTCTATTGTATTCTTCCACAAGTTCAGGTCTGTGCGTTTCAATATATTGTTTAAGATCTTGCATGTGATCAGCCTGATGAGAAAAAATTGAAGCCGGATAAGTTGAATCTAACAATTGTCCCCAACTTGGAACTTTTACATACAAGTGCGGATAATTGCTCATGTCCACGCTGTTCAAATCACAACTGGCACCAACTAACTCAATATAAAAATTATTTTGTTGTGCCAACTCATTGGCATAACTCAGTTGTTCGTGTAAAACTTTTTCTATAGACAACGACAAACTAGATTGATCAACACAAATTTTTTCTACTGGCTCGTTTACTATTGGATTGTGTACCAACCAATATACTTTATCTGTTTGTGCTACACGAAAACGATGCAATAGATCTTTTAATTTTTTTAGTTGATCTAAATTGCTGTCGCCCGATTGACACAGATTTAAAGTAACATCAGTAAAACTAAAATACTGAGCCACCCCAGGGCCTGTTAATTCGTTGTTGGTCCAATGTCCTATGCCCCAACTGCCGCCTGTGAATATTACCATATGTCTGACGGTACTTCCGTGTTTCTAAAACCTTGATACAAACTCATCCTGTGTCCAACTACTGGATGACGCATGCCGTGTGGTATGCGGGTGGGTGCTATCAGCATGTAGCCGCAATTGGCACGATAAGGCACTTGGTGCCAGGCTTGTTGATCATAACAGCAGGTACCCATGCGTTCGTCGCCATTGCTGAGATAAACTTGTACATTGACACAGTGATTGGGACTGACATCTCCATCGTGTATGGTATTGATATAGCCTTCGCCATCATACCACAGTTGAGGACCGTTTTGGTACAATTGTCCCACTTGCGGTTCTGCCATGCCAACAATGGGCTTTAGTTCTTGATAAATTTGTTTGCCCAAATCTTCGTTGACGCTCAGGCTGTGTTGTTGTCGCAACACACTGGTGTTTGCATCTGCTATGGTTGACCAAGCACTTCGATCCTGTTCAAAAATTCTAACCAATTGGTCAAATAATGCAATACTAAACACGTCAGTCAACTGATAAAAATTTTCTGTGATTTTCAGGACCATACTTGCACTCCGTACTCGCGTTCAAAACGGTCAGCATCTGCACGGTCGTTGACCATGGGTTCGCCACGTATGTTTAAACTTGTATTAAGCAACATAGGGCAACCGGTCATTACGTACCATTTTTCCAGGAGTTCTCTAATGCCGCTACCGTTATTTTCCACAGTTTGTACTCGACTAGTCCCGTCGTGATGCACAATAGCAGGAAAAGCGTCAGGCTGGCGGCAACGAGCGACTGACTGCATATAAGGACTACTACTCCAGCCAGTGGGCATATGAAAAAATTCATCACAATACTCAGCCAGTATAACCGGCGCAAATGGCCTAAACCGTTGACGACGTTTGATTTCATTGACACGATCCTTTATATCTGGTCCTCGTGGATCTGCGAGGAGGCTTCGGTTCCCAAGGGCACGTGGCCCGAATTCGGCTCGTCCGGAAGCAACTCCAACGATTTTATCGTGGAGTAAACTATCAAGGAGGGCATTGACAGGGTATGAGCCGCCAATGTTGTGACCCAGGTATGCATGTGTGAAGTCAATTCTTTTTCCGTAGGCCAAGGCCGCTGCACCAAGGCTGCTACCAGCATCGCCAGGATTAGGCATGATCCAAATATTTTCAAAGTATTCACCAAGACTTCTATTAGCAAGACAATTTAGGGCTACACCGCCCATGTAAACCAAGTTCGAACTCCAGTTAAGATTCTGTGCTCGACGCATAACATTATATATCAAATTTTCGCACAGACTCTGTGCAGAACTGGCTATGTCGTACTCCAAGTGTTTGGCCAAAAATGCTTCATCTATTCCTGCGTGTAGATTTTGTTTGAAAGTCATGTCCCACTCGTTGTCCAACAAGGCTTGCTTCATCAAGGCACTGGCATTTGGCCTGCCGTAAGCACTCATACCCATTAGTATGTACTCGTCCTCGTTGGGTTTTAAACCCACTCGCGCTGTCATAGCACTGTAAAACAAACCAATTGAGTGTGGGTACTGCTGTGACCATAACTTGGTATATTTGGCTCGACCGTTGACATACTCGGCGCCCCAAATAGTAATGCTGTCCCATTCCCCAATGGCATCAATAACAACCACAGTGGCTCGATCAAATGTGCTGGTTTGAAATCCGGCAGCCGCATGGCTTAGATGATGATTGTAACTGAGTATTTGATCTGGTAACACACAGTAACCAAACTGCTGTTTAAGTATTTGCCGAACAGTTAATTTGTTCCACTCAATACCTTGCCCACTATACAATTGTCGTAGTTGTTTTTTCCACGGAGTTTCGTAGTAGGATATGACGTCGATATTGCCACCGGCTGCCAACCAGGCATCACGTAACAACTCAGGATGAATGTTAGGGTCGTTCTTGATCTTGCTGTAGCGTTCTGCGTGCCCAGCAAACAAGATTTTACCTTGATCGTTTAGTATTGTGGCAGCGGCATCATGGAAGCCAGCCGAGATTCCTAATATGTTCATTGATTCTTTCTGCTACTCGTTGATGACCTTCATCTAAAAAATGTCCACCCGGACCGCGACGACACGGTATGGTCCATTCTGCCATGCCATGGTTGGGCCATCCCAAAAACTTATCAGTGTCTATTAATTTTTCATAATACTGATACTGTTTGCCATGTGTGTTTTTGTAGTATTCGTTGGCAACTGTGGTCAACATCATGTAAGGTACCCTTTGATTGGATAAAAAATTTTGCACAAACACAATATCTTGCAAATACTTGATATATAGATATTCACTGTTGTGATAGCGATTTATGTATTGCAAAAGATCATCTCTCCAGGGATGAAATTCTTGAAATACTCGTCGTGTTGCACCACCAGGCCAGGCACTAAACGCACCGCCTTCATCACTGAATTCCATGCGACCTGGACTAGACCAAGCCACAATCACAGCCGCAGGCAGATCATTGCTGGCAAAATATTCTATCAATTGTCTGCAAATTCCTGGGTTGCTGTTGGCTGGTAGTCCCAAATTAATCAAGTCATAGTTCAGCGCATTGGCCACTAAATTTGGCCAGGCCCTGGCACGATCTTCCAGTTCTTCCCCGTAGGTGAAACTGTCGCCTAGTGTTAATAATTTCATTTATAGATAAATGGATCTCTTTTGCGAAGTTCTTTTAACTTCTTGCGATAACGTATTTCCAACTTGATTCTATTATAGATGTTTTGTAACCATTTCATTGAATTTCTCCTGCATTAGTTTGGCTGCATCAGCGTGTGCTTGTTCCAGCGGATGTGTGGTACCTATGGGGTATTTATTTTCCACAGCCCACTGGTAAAAACCTCTTGGTTGTTCTGTTTGGTTAGCTCCCGATCCTGCAGGGAACCAAAACCAATGATCTTGATCTCTGTGTATTTGTTGTGACAAACCGTGTATGTTACTGTCAGCATTTTCTATGGTGTAGTTGTACCAAATGCTGTTGTCAGCACAGGTAAACAGATAAGGAATACCATTGGATTTAAGATAGTTTTGTAGGTACACTATTTCTTTGAGTGTGCTATAAATTTCCCAATACTCGCTGTTGCCCACATGAGTGTAAAATATTTTTGCAAAATCTTTTATACCTGATTCGCTGGCACGTTTGATAGTTTCAATTTGATGTTTTAGTATTTGATCGTTTTGACAAACAAATTCTTTTTGTATGCATTCAGGATCGTCTTCTACGGTCCAAGAATTTATAGCATACCAATTACCTGTGCGTTGTCCTGTATTATAGTTAAATCTAAATTCGTAGCGACCAGGAAAAGTCCAACTAACTACGACCATTGGCTTTTCAGGGCACAGTGCTTCGCACAAACTAATCACGCGACGTGCTATTCCATCATTGCCAATTCCCGGCCAAGCCGCACATTCATATTCATGTTGTCTGGCCAGTAACCCTGCAAATGTATTGGTGCTATAGGTACCGTTACAGTCGGCTAATTCACTGCCGTACACAAAACTATCACCCCCGGCTACTATAATCATATCCTGGTTTCATCCGTTCTATTTGTTGTTGTTTGTAATCAGCATCGCTCCAGCAATAATCAAACGTGGCCGATACACCGTCTACTTCTATACGATATATGTCTAGGTGTGTGCCCAGTATTTCCCAAATTTGGTCTGACCTTGCTGTGCCAAAACTCTGTCGCAGTTCAACCTGACCAATTGGCAAGTAACCCAAACTAAGTTTGGCGTCGTTGGGATCACGTCCATTGTCCGTTAGCCATTGCTTGAATTTTATTTGTTCTTCGTTGTGCCAGGGATTGTTGCCACCCATGGTAACATCGTTGCCCCATTCTACATCAAACTCGCCTGAATAGTAACGCAATTCAGTGATGGCTTCACACACTGTGTCGGTGAGTTCAGGAGCGCCTTCATCCCTAAATACTTCAAACAAGGTTTTGCCGATCTGTGTCCAGTGCATGTACACACCGCCCAACACACGATCATAGCCATTGGTTAGGAATCCTTGTCTGTGTATGTCTGTTAGGTCATAGCGTTGTGCCTGCAGGAATGTGGTAATCTGACTTGGGCGTACCCAGTAAGGTGCGGTGGCGGCCTTGCGTTGACTCAATATTAGATTTTCCATTTCGTGGCATATATTGTTCAACTGACGAATAGCATACTTGACTTCGTAGTTGGCACGTTTGTAATAATCACTGAGGCTCCATACTGTGCCCTGTAAACGTTCAAAGTGATTGTGTAATCGGTTTAACAATTCGTGATTGGGACCATTTTCATCATAGTCTCGAGCAATCACGTTGTCGGGTGTAAACACTTCGGGGATGATGTATTCACAACTACTGCTGTTGATTGTATCAACCGCATCATTAAGTTGATTGCAGAGATACTCAAGATTTCTTGCTGTGCTAGGAAATCCCATAAAACAAAAATTCTTTTCCAACAAACGGCCGCTGCCCAATTCTGCTTTTAAGGCCTGCTTCCAGTCTCTGGCTAAAGCATTATCAGCCAGACCAATAGTGTAATCAACTTGATCGTTGAAGTCTAAAGGGTTACGTAATACTACTTTGATCATATCATTGGATAAAAAGGAGTGTCGTCATCGTCGTTGCTTTTAAAAAATTCAGGCCAACGGTTTATGGCAAAAATCAAAGCCACAATACAAAAAACTATTAATCCTACTAGAAATATTTCTGTGCTCATATGTTGTCCCACCATGCTAATGCTGGCGGTCTTGCCGACATGATGTCTCTAAATGTGTATGTGTCATTTCTTATTTTTTCTAACTGTAATATTCTGGCTTTGCCGCGTTGCAAACCTTGTTGATAAGAGTCAGGCCACTGTTCAGCAAACGTGGGTCTAGTTTTGAGTTGAATCAGTATGTCCCTCAACGGACCGGTAAGATGGATTCCATCAGGAGTGTCATTCAAAATTTCGTCTATCCAAGGATCTAGTACTTCCCTAGGTAGTGCCAGAGGGCTCATAATGATGTCCGGACTAAACGAGAACACCACTTTTGCTAAAACGTCTACACCTAGTTCTTGGGCAAGGGCTTGGATCTTTTGTACTTCAAAGAGTCCTGGTGTAGTAAGAGTGAAATCCAAACGGATTTGGCGGCTGTGACTGTGGTACGCAAGTCCTTGGCGGATGTTCTCAAGCCACTGATCAAAATCAAGACCTGATCTAATATACTCTCCAATTCGTCCTGTACCATCGATGCTTGCGCAGATTTGCCAGTCACGTAACCGGCATAAAATATCGCTAAACAAATTAACGCCTCTATAGTTAACACGACTAAGATTAGTGTTGTATCGAGCGTAAACATTTGGCCCATCTCCTAATTCTATTATCCGTTGCATATAACGCCAATGCTGTTCATACATCAACGGTTCACCACCAACCCAATAGACTTCCTCGACTCGATGCTGCTCCACGGCTTCGGCAAACTCTTGCTCTATCTGGGTTGTTTGAAACTGTTCAATCTGTTGTTTGACTTCAGGAAGCATCCAGGTGTTCTTGGAGTTGCTCCAATCGATCATGTTGTGTTGCCGTTGCTCGCTTTCCCAAGCACTGGATAACATGTCTCCGCACATGCGACATTTGAAGTTGCAAAGATTACTGAATCGGTAATCCCAACTCACAGGTTGCATTGTAGTATACCCTGTGGCGTCTGTGCTTTCTACTGCTTGTATGTACTTATGACCAAACAGGCTGTTAAAATAACTACGGTAAACGTCAGTGTTCAACAGTTTGTCATTACATACTTCACACTCGGGCAAAGTTTCGCCAGCCATCATGCGCCTGCGCACACTCCGCATGTGTTCACTGTTCCAATGTTCGTC
>JACCDW011545715.1_pt1 | contig 32200 bp, 29 predicted proteins | sample 7449781 | NCBI WGS metagenome assembly JACCDW01 (sample SAMN15323449, study PRJNA562643) | freshwater metagenome | isolation source: river surface water | place: USA:Blue River Watershed | collected 2017-08-18
GCACGCCCATCTTGCTCATGAGCTTGTAGCGTCGCTCCATTTCGCCCACGCACCAGTTGAGCGCATTGGCGGCCTGCTTCATGTCGGTGACCACCGGGCACAGCAGGTGCGGGATACCTTCGTAGACGCTCATCTCCAGCATCTTGGGGTCGATGAGGATGAGGCGAACATCGCGCGCCTCGGCCTTGTACAGCAGCGACAGGATCATCGCGTTGATGCCCACCGACTTGCCCGAACCGGTGGTACCGGCCACCAGGCAGTGCGGCATCTTGGCCAGATCGGCCACCACGGGTTGGCCCACGATGTCCTTGCCCAGGCCCATGGTCAACATCGAGCCCGCATCGGCATAGACCTGCGAGCCCAGTATCTCGGTGAGCTTGATGACCTGGCGCTTGGCATTGGGCAGTTCCAGCGCCATGGTGGTCTTGCCGGGAATGGTTTCCACCACGCGGATGCTGACCAGGGACAGCGAGCGCGCCAGGTCCTTGGCCAGGTTGACCACTTGCGAACCCTTCACGCCAGTGGCCGGTTCGATCTCGTAGCGGGTGATCACGGGGCCCGGCGAGGCAGCAACCACCTGTACCTCGACACCGAAGTCGCGCAGCTTCTTCTCGATCAGCCGCGAGGTCATCTCCAGGGTCTCGGGTGCGACCGATTCTTGGCGAGACGGTGCCGAATCCAGCAGGTCCACCTGCGGCAGCTTGGTGTCGCTCAGTTCCTGGAACAGCGGCTTCTGGCGCTCCTTGGCCACGCGGGTGGACACGGGCAGGTCCACCACCGGCGGCTCGATCACGATCGGCACGTGCTCTTCTTCCTCGATGCGGCGCTCCACCTGCACGTCTTCGATCCGTTCGCGCAAGGCCTGCTCGCCCAGGCGAACATCTTCTGCACGCTCCCTCTGGGCCTGACGCTGCTCAAGCAAGCCCTCCAGGCGTGCGCCGATCTGCTCGGCCAGGCGCAGCCATGAAAAGCCGAAGGCCCAGGCCACACCCACCACCATGGATGCGATCCAGAACACACCCGAACCATTGAAGCCCAGCCACTTCATGGACCAAGGGCCCAGCCAATAGCCCAGCACGCCACCGGCATGACCCGGCATGCCAGGTTCGGCCTGGTACAGGCGCGTCCACTCCAGCGCCGTGCTGGACGCCAGCAGCATCACCACGCCGACCCAGCGCCAGACCATCGATGGGCCGGGCCATGATGGAGCTGCCGAGCCGCTGTCCTCAGGCCCTTGGCCACGAAGGCGCCAGGCCAACATCGACAACCAATGCCGCGCCACGATCAGGGGGACCCACCACACGGAATAGCCCAGCACGAAGAACGCCAGGTCGGAGACCCAGGCGCCCACCCGCCCCACGGCGTTGGCCGTGAGCTCACCGCGCCCGCTGGTGGTAAAGGCCGGGTCACCGGGATGATGGGTCATCAGGGCCAGCACGGCCAGCAGCCACAGCACGCCGGTCAAGAACAGCCACCAGGCGCGCGGCGCGCTGGTCGCGGGTGCATCGGGCGCCACGGACTTTGCTGGGCCCCGCGCGGTAGCGGGGCGTTCGGTTTCGCTGCTGCGGCCCCGGCGGTCGCGGTCTTTGGCAGCGGACATGGGCATGGTCATCCCCGCATTGTCGCGCCACCGGCGCGCTCCTGTCGGAGGATCAAAGAGCCGTCGGCTTGCGTCTGGATCACGCCCTGGGCCTCCAGGTGCCTCATCACCCGGCTGACCATTTCGCGCGACGCGCCGATGGCCTTGGCCAAGTCCTGGCGGTGCACCCGACTACGGACCACGCTCCGGCCATCGATCACCTCGGAGGCCTCCAACAAGGCACGCGCCACGCGACCGTGCACATCGAGCAGCGCCAGGGATTCGATCTGGCGGTCCGCGGCGCGCAGGCGCTTGACCAGACCGTGCATGACCGAGTACGCCAAGGCCGCACTGTCGTGCACACAGCGCGAAAACTCTGCTTGGCCCAGCACCAGCATGTCGGTCTGCAGTTCAGCGCGAACCGTGGCCGAATGCGGCTCGTGGTCGATCAGGCTCATCTCGCCCAGGAAGTCGCCAGCCTCCAAGACCGCCAGGAACACCTCTCGCCCCTTTTCGTCGCCCACCACGACCCGGGCACGGCCATTGAGCAGGATGAACAGGGCGTTGCCCTTCTGGCCCTGCTCAACGACCGCCTCACCCCGCCGAAAACGCCGCTTGGCTACTGCATCGGCAATCCGACGGGCCTGCTCATCGGTCAGCAGCGAAAAGAGCGGTATGCGGCGAATGAGGTCCAGGTTCGAGACCATCGACATGGCAGGCCCTTTCTGTCAACCACCTGTTGAGGAATCACGTGTGTAGTTTGTCTCAAGCGCACCCAGCGAATTCGACCTTATGGGCGCCGAAAACGGCCGATCGAGTCGGATACACCCATCGTGAGAAAATCTGACCATGACTGCCTCGAACACCCATGCCCAGGTCCTGATCCTGGGGTCCGGCCCCGCCGGCTACACCGCAGCCATCTACGCTGCCCGCGCCAACCTCAAGCCCATGCTGGTTACCGGGCTGGCCCAAGGCGGCCAATTGATGACCACCACCGAAGTCGACAATTGGCCGGCCGACGTGATGGGCGTACAGGGCCCTGACTTGATGCAGCGTTTCCAGCAGCACGCCGAGCGCTTCAATACCCAGATCGTGTTCGACCACATCCACACGGTGGACCTGTCCAGGCGGCCGTTCTCCCTGAAGGGCGACAGCGGCACACACACCTGTGACGCGCTAGTCATTGTCACCGGCGCCAGCGCCAAGTACCTGGGCCTGCCCAGCGAAACCGCCTTCATGGGCAAGGGCGTCAGCGGCTGCGCCACCTGCGACGGTTTCTTCTACCGTGGCCAGGAGGTATGTGTCGTGGGCGGCGGCAACACGGCCGTCGAAGAGGCGCTGTACCTGTCCAACATCGCCAGCAAGGTGCACCTGATCCATCGCCGTGACAAGTTCCGCGCCGAAGCCATCATGGTGGACAAGCTTCACCAAAAGGTGGCCGAGGGCAAGATGGTCCTGCACCTTTGGAACACGCTGGACGAAGTGCTGGGGGACGCCAGCGGGGTGACCGGGGTGCGCATCAAGAGCACCCAGGACGGTTCCACCCAGGACCTGAAGCTGCAGGGCTGCTTCATCGCCATCGGCCACCAGCCCAACACCGACATCTTCAAGGGCCAACTGGAGATGAAGGACGGCTATATCGTCACCCGCTCCGGCCTGGTCGGCATGGCCACCATGACCAGTGTGCCCGGGGTGTTTGCCGCCGGCGACGTGCAGGACCATGTGTACCGACAGGCCATCACCAGCGCCGGTACGGGCTGCATGGCCGCGCTGGACGCACAACGCTTCCTGGAACAAGAAGGCTGAAACCGGCTATACTCATGGGCTTTGCTGCCGTCAGCACCCGCTGCGGCATTGGGTTACCGCCACCCAGCTTGCACAAATTGGCGAGGTGAGGCTCCACGTCAGTGGGGCTGTTGTTCCGGAAAAATCGTCCGGTTGGAGTGTCCTCATGGCACGTGTATGCCAAGTCACGGGCAAGAAGCCCATGGTGGGAAACAACGTTTCCCACGCCAACAACAAGACCAAGCGTCGTTTTCTGCCGAACCTGCAGTACCGCCGGTTCTGGGTTGAGAGCGAAAACCGCTGGGTACGCCTGCGCGTGTCCAACGCGGCCCTGCGCCTGATCGACAAGAAGGGCATCGATGTGGTGCTGGCCGACCTGCGCGAGCGCGGTCAGATCTAAGCCCACCCCACTGGCTCACACGGAAGGAACGTCATCATGGCAACCAAAGGCGGCCGCGAAAAGATCAAGCTGGAGTCCACTGCGGGCACCGGCCATTTCTACACCACGAACAAGAACAAGAAGACGACGCCCAACAAGCTCGAATTCATGAAGTTCGACCCCAAGGCACGCAAGCACGTGCTGTACAAGGAAACCAAGCTGAAGTGATTCGGCGCGGTCGGGGCCAAGGCGTCGACCGGGTTTGGCCAAAAGAAATGCCCGCTCAGTGAGCGGGCATTTTTCATGGGCCTGCCGCTACAACGGCTGGTCAGATGCGCGCAGCCTTCACCCGCAGCGACATCTCGTGCAAGGCGGCGATGCCGCTTTCCTCGGCACGCTGGCACCAAGCCTGGAGGTCAGCCACCAGCTGTTCGCGCGACACGTTGGTTCGCGTCCACAGTTGGCGCAATTCCTCGCGCATGGCCACCAAGGTGGTCAGCACGGGGCTGGATGCCATGGCCACGGCCATCTGTGGCTTCACGCCCACGGGTACCTTTTCATCGTCACGTGGCAGCCAACGGTGGGCGATGAGCATCTGCTTCCAGCTTTCGCTGCCCTTTCGACCCTGCTCGCGCAGGCGATCGAGTTCGGTGCCACAGGCGCGCTTGAGCGCTGCCGCGTAATCGGCCATCACCTCGTAGCGGTGATGGATCAGGGCCTCCAGGGTCTTGCCGTCGGCCTGCGGGCGCACCTCACCGAGCTTGAGCACCGGCGCGGTCTTGCGCACCGTGGCCTGGCCCAAGGCCTGCAGGATGCGGATGTAGAGCCAGCCGATGTCGAACTCATGGGGCTTGACCGAGAGCTTGGCCGAGGTGGGGTAGGTGTGGTGGTTGTTGTGCAGTTCTTCCCCACCGATGATGATGCCAATGGGCGAAATGTTGGTGGAGGCGTCCACCGCCTCGAAGTTGCGGTAACCCCACCAGTGGCCGATGCCGTTGATGATGCCGGCTGCCGTGATGGGAATCCACAGCATCTGAACCGCCCACACCGCGCCGCCGATGGCGCCGAACAACAGCAGATTGACGATCAGCATGATCGCAACGCCCGTGGCGCTGAACCGGGTGTACACGTTGCGCTCGATCCAGTCATCAGGCGTGTTGTGCCCGAACTTGGAGAGGGTTTCCTGGTTCTTGGCCTCAGATCGGTAGAGCTCCGAGCCTTCGAGCAGCACCGTGCGGATACCGCGCGTCTGGGGGCTGTGGGGGTCTTCGTCGGTCTCGCACTTGGCGTGGTGCTTGCGGTGGATGGCCACCCACTCCTTGGTGACCATGCCCGTGGTGAGCCACAGCCAGAAGCGGAAGAAGTGGAACGGCAATGGGCCCAGGTCCAGCGCACGGTGCGCCTGAGAGCGGTGCAGGAAGATGGTGACCGAGGCGATCGTGATGTGCGTCACCACCAGCGTGTAGGCCACGACCTGCCAGGCGCTCGCGCCCGCCAGCCCGTCGGCCATCACGTTCACGAATCCCATCCAGAGCTGATAAATGTCCATGAGCGGTCCAAAAAGCGACGCTCCCATTCTATCCGGCAGGGGTGTGCTTGCCCACCTTGACGTGGGTCAAACCGCCGCCTCAGGGGCGACGCACGATCACCGCGGCAAAAAAACCGTCCGTTCCGTGTCGATGCGGCCACAGTCGCAGGTGGCCACCCTCGCACAGGAACGCCGCTTCAGGCACCTTCAGTCGGGCAAGCTCCTGAGCCGCGTCCACCGCCTCGAAGTCGGGGTGTGCGGCCAAGAAGTCCTGCACGGTTGCCTCGTTTTCCTCAGGAAGCACGCTGCAGGTGGCATACACCAGGCGCCCACCGGGCTTGAGCAAACGCGATGCACTGGCCAGGATGGCCTGCTGCAGGGCGGCCAGTTCGGTCACCGATTCGGGCTTCTGTCGCCACTTCAGATCGGGGTTGCGGCGCAGGGTGCCCAGGCCCGAACAGGGGGCATCCACCAGCACGCGGTCGATCTTGCCGGCCAGGCGTTTGATCCGGTCGTCACGCTCGTGGGCGATCTGCACCGGGTGCACATTGGACAAGCCGCTGCGGGCCAGTCGGGGCTTGAGCGCGGCCAATCGGTGTCCCGAGGTGTCGAAGGCATACAGCCGGCCGGTGTTGCGCATGGCGGCGCCCAGGGCCAGGGTCTTGCCGCCGGCGCCGGCGCAGAAGTCCACCACCATCTCGCCCCGATGGGCGTCGGTCAGCAGGGCCAACAGCTGGCTGCCCTCGTCCTGCACCTCGACATCCCCGCGGTTGAACACGTCCAAGCGGTTGAGCGCGGGTTTGCCCTGCAGACGGATGCCCAAGGGGGAGTGTGGGGTGGACTCGCAGGGGAAGCCCTGGGCTTCAAACTCGGCCAGCACCGCCTCGCGCTTGGCCTTGAAGGTGTTCACGCGCAGGTCCAGCGGTGCGGGTTCCTCCATGGCCTGCAGGAAGGGCCATAGCCCTTGTCCGAGCACCGACTGCAGGCGCTCCAACAGCCATGGCGGCATGTTGGCGCGCACGCGCTCGGGCAGGCTGGCCACATCGAGGGCGCGCACCTGTTGCAGCCAGGCCCACTCGGCCTCGGTGACCGCGGCCTTCAGGTAGGCGTCGCTGCCCTGCCAGGCCAGCAGCACCAGGCGCCGCGCCAGCGGCCCTTGGCCCGATTGCGCCAGGTGCTGCAACACCAGGCGTTGGCGCAGCACGCGAAAGGTGGTTTCGGCCAAGATCGCACGGTCCTTGGCACCCAGGGCCTTGTGTTCACGGAAAAAGGCCGAGACCTCGCGATCGGCCGGGTGCACCAGCAGCAGCACGCGCTGCAGCAGTTCGGTGGCCTGTTGAACCTGAAGCTTGGGATGCATGGGGGTGCCTGGTGGGTGAGCGGGTCAGCGGATCAGCGGGTCAACGGGCCGGGCGCCATCACCGGTTCGGGGTTGATGGACGTGGGGAAGAACAGCGATTGGGGCAGGCCACGTCGATGGTGCACCAGACCTTCCTGCAGATCCAGTTCACCTCTCACATGCCAGCCCACGGCCAAAGGCAGCAAGCGGTGCTCGGCCTGCAGCACGCGTTCGGCCAAGCTCGATTCGTCGTCATCGGCCAGTACCGGCACGACCGCCTGGGCAATCACGGGTCCATGGTCGAGTGTGGGGGTGACGTAGTGCACCGTTGCGCCCGCCAGCTTGACCCCAGCCTCCAGGGCGCGGCGGTGGGTGTGCAAGCCCGTGAAGGCCGGCAGAAGCGAGGGGTGTATGTTGATGAGTCGGCCCTCGTAGTGACGTACGAATTCCGTGCCCAACACCCGCATGAAACCCGCCAGTACCACCAGGTCTGGCCGATAGGACTGGCAGGCTGCCAGCAGCGCGGCGTCGAAGGCCTGCCGAGACGCAAACGCCTGGTGGTCCACCGCTTGGGTTGGCAGCCCCTGCGCGTGCGCCCAGGCCAAACCCGCCGCCTGGGGCCGGTTGCTGATCACGCCCACCACCTGGGCCGGCCAGCCCTGTTCGCGCGCGGCCTCCACCAACGCGGCCAGGTTGCTGCCGCGGCCGGAAAGCAGGATCAGGATGCGCGTGCTCATGTGGGGGCCAAGGGGCGGCAGTGTAACGGCCAGGGCTTGAGGGCCACTCCTACAATCTTCGGATGAATCAACGCGTTCTGACCGGTGTCACCACGACCGGCACCCCGCACCTGGGCAACTACGTCGGCGCCATCCGACCGGCCGTGGCCGCCAGCCGCGAGAGCGGCGTGGAAAGCTTTCTGTTCATGGCCGACTATCACGCGCTCATCAAGTGCGACGACCCGGCCCGGGTGGCCCGCTCGCGCTTGGAGATCGCCGCCACCTGGCTGGCCTGTGGTCTGGACCCCAAGCGGGTCACCTTCTACCGGCAAAGCGATATCCCCGAGATACCCGAACTCAACTGGCTGTTGACCTGCGTGACGGGCAAGGGCCTGATGAACCGTGCCCACGCCTACAAGGCCGCCACCGACGCCAACCGCGCGGCCGGTGTCGACGAGGACGATGGCGTGACCATGGGCCTGTTCTGCTACCCGGTGCTGATGGCCGCCGACATCCTGATGTTCAACGCCCATCGCGTACCCGTAGGCCGCGACCAGGTTCAGCATATTGAAATGGCGCGCGACATCGCCAGCCGCTTCAACCACCTGTATGGGCAGGGGCGTGACTTGTTCGTGCTGCCGCAGGCGCAGGTCGACGAAGCCGTGGCCCTGCTGCCGGGGCTGGATGGCCGCAAGATGAGCAAGAGCTACGACAACACGCTGCCCCTGTTCCAAGGCGGCGCGCGTGCCCTGCGCGACACGGTGGCGCGCATCGTCACCGATTCACGCGCGCCTGGCGAGCCCAAGGAAATCGAAGGCTGTGCCCTGGTGGCCATCCACGATGCATTGGCCACTGCGCAAGAACAGCAGGGCTTTCACGCCGATCTGCGCGCGGGACTGGCCTGGGGCGAGGCCAAGGCGCGCACCACCGCGCGACTGGAAGCCCACATCGCACCCATGCGTGAGCACTATGAAGCCCTGATGGCGCGACCCGATGACATCGAGGACATCCTGCTCGACGGCGCGCGCAAGGCCCGTGCGGTGGCGGCTCCCTTCCTGCAGGAACTGAGGGCCGCCGTGGGCCTGGGGCGTCAAGTGGTGCCAGGCTCGGGCGCCGTGATGCCGCGCGTGGCCGACTCGGGTGCCGACACCGGCAAGTTGCCCCTGTTCAAGCAATACCGTGAGGCCGATGGTCGCTTCTATTTCAAGTTGACCGAACATGACGGCACCGTGTTGCTGCAAAGCCAGGCGTTCGAAGGCGGCCGTGACGCCGGTCAATGGGTCAAGCGTATTCGAGGACAGGGGCTGGCCGCCGCGCAGGCGGCCCCGGTGGCGCTGGGCGATGGCGCGACGTGGTCGGGCGTCGAGCAGGCCTTGGGCCGTCTGATGGCCCACGACGCCATCGAAGCCCAGCGGTCTCCGAAGCCCGCAGCGCACTGATCCTGCACGCCCATGGCCGGCATCCACATCACCGACATCGAGTCGGCCATCAACTGGTGGCGCGGCCGCTCGCCCTCGCCCGATGGCATCAGTGCCTGCGCCGAAGTGCGCGCATTGGCCGAGATCTACGCACTCTTGGTCTATCACCGCGAGGTCGAATGCGACGAGGCCAGCATGCCCGCCAAGGCCAAGTTGGCTTGGCTTCAGTGGTACGCCAGTACGCCAGACGCGCCCTGCATCGCCATCTGCTCCACCAGCCAGGGTGACGATGTGTGCAAAGGCTGTGGCCGCACATTCGACGAGGTGCAGAACTGGACCGTGATGACGCCCGGCGAGAAGCGCGGCACCTGGCGGCGCATCACCCTGGAGGGCACGGCCTGGCGCTTCAACCGCTATGCCGAGCGGGCCGTGGGGCCACTCGAGCCCGAAGCGTGAACGCTCGCTGGCACGACTTCGGCCACGACTCCCAGCGCATTCTGAAGCTGGCCTGGCCCGTGTTGGTCGGGCAGTTGGCGGTGCTGGCCTTCGGCACCATTGACACGGTGCTGCTGGCACGGCTGGGTTCACAAGACTTGGCCGCCTTGGCCGTGGGCTCAGCCGCCTACATCACGGTCTTCGTCGGCCTGATGGGGGTGCTCCTGGCGATTGGGCCGATCGTGGGCCAGCTCTTTGGCGCGCGTCGATACGAAGAAGCTGGACGCCAATTCCACCAAGGGGTGTGGCTGGCTCTCGTGCTGTCGGCACTGGGGATGTTGGTGCTGGCCTTCCCGCAGCCCTTCCTGGCCTTGTCCAAGGTCGAAGGCGAAGTCGCGCAGGGAATTCGCGACTACATGGCCACCCTGGCCTTTGCCCTGCCGGCGGCGCTGCTGTTCACCGTCTACCGCGGCTTCAACACGGCCATTTCACGGCCCAAGGCGGTGATGAACCTGCAGTTGGGCGGTCTGGCGCTGAAGCTGCCGCTGTCCATGGCCCTGGCCTGGGGTTGGCCTGCGGTGGGCTTGCCCTCGATGGGCGTGGTGGGCTGCGGCGTGGCCACCGTCATCGTGATGTGGCTGCAATGCCTGGCCGCGGCGTGGATCCTGATGCGAGACCCCCACTACGCGCCCTATGCGCTGCGGGGCCGCGGCCTGGATGCGCCGAACGGGGCCATGCTGCGTGCCCAGCTGCGCCTTGGCGTGCCGATGGGCGCGGGCATCCTGATCGAAGTCACTGGCTTCACCTTCATGGCCATCTTCATCGCGCGGCTGGGGCCGTTGCCGGTGGCCGGGCATCAGATTGCCGCCAACCTGGTGGCCATGCTGTTCATGGTGCCCTTGGCCCTGTCGAACGCCACCAGCACGCTGGTGGCCCAACGCCTGGGCGCATTGGCCCCGCAGGAGGCCAGCCGACTGGCCTGGCACGGCGTGGGCCTGGGTGCCATGCTCGCACTGTTGATGGGTGGGGCCCTGTACACAGGACGCGGCTGGGTGGCGGGCCTATACACGGGGGACGCGGCGGTGGCCGCGGCCGCCTTGGTGCTCATGGGCTGGGTGGTGTGGTTTCACCTGGCCGACGCGCTGCAGACCCTGGCGGCCCTCGTCCTGAGGGCCTATCGGGTGGCCACCCTGCCCGTGGTGGTGTATGCCGTGGCCCTTTGGGGCGTGGGCCTGGGCGGCGGTTACGCCTTGGCCTTCCGCGAGGTGACGCCCAGTTCCATCCTGCCCTGGGCGGTGGGCGCCTCGGCCTTCTGGGTGACGGCCACCCTGGCCCTGTGGCTGGCCGCAGCGCTGCTGCTGGCGTTGATGGCCTGGGTGATCAGGCAGCGCGAGCGTGAAGCCAAGCGTGAAGCGGAGCCTGTAGCGTCTACCCCTGTAGCGGCACCCTGATCAGAAAGCAACTGCCCCCACCGTCGCGGGGCTGAACCTCAGCCTGTCCGCCATGGTGCTGGGCGATCTGGCGCACCAGGGCAAGTCCCAGACCCACGCCACCTTCGCTTTCAGCGTGGCCCGGCAAACGGTAGAAGGGCTCGAAGATACGCTGAGCCTCGTGCGCGGGAACACCCGGGCCGCGGTCCAAGACACGAACCTCGGCCCAGGACTTACCGTCAATTTGGACATGCCGCAGTTCGACCTGCACCTCCCCTTGGCCGTAGCGCGCGGCGTTTTCCAACAGGTTGCGTACAGCCCTTCGGAGCAGGCGCTCTTCGCCACGCACCTGCGTCACGCCGTCGGCAGCGGCCAACTCGGCGCCGCTGCGGGCTGCTTCCTCGGCCACCGTGGCCAGAAGGTCAAAGCCCACGGCAGCCCCAGCCTGTGCGTGGGGCTCAGCTTGCCCCGCCTGGGCCTGCAGGCGGCTGGACAGCAACAGCTCTTCGATCAGGGCATCGAGTTCACGCAGGTTGTGTTCGATTTCTTGCCGCAGTCGCAGGCGCATGGGATCGTCGTGAGCGGTCGACGCAGAGGATTCCTGCAGCAGGCCCAGGGCCACCTTCAGGCGCGCCAGTGGCGAGCGCAATTCATGCGAAGCGTTGGCCACCAGGCGCGAATGCGACTGCACGAGGGACTCGATGCGGTCGGCCGCACGGTTGAAAGCGGCAGCCAGTTGCGCCACCTCGTCCTTGCCAGCGTCGTCGACACGGTGCCCCAGCGAACCCGAGCCGAAGCGCTCCACTCCCCGCTGCAAGGCTTCCAGGCGTCGTGTCAGACGGCGCACCACGGGGTAAGCACCCAAGGCCACCGCCAGGAACAAGGCCGCCAACACCGCCATCAAGCCACCGCCGGAGCGCACCGCGTCGAACCAGACGCGGGCCATGCCGACATCGGATACCTCCGGCGCCACACGGCGCTCACCGCCAGGACGCGCGCCACGCATCAGCCATAGGGTTCGGCCGTCCTCCAAGACCACTGGAAAGGCCGGTGGGCCTTGGCCCTCGGCCAGGCGGCGCTCGAAGGAGGCGCTGGCGGCGATGCGCCGACCACTGGCGTCATCCAAGGCCAGCGGAATGCGAAGGCGCTCGGACCAGGCGCGCAGGTCCTTGGCCTGTTGCGCACGGTCTTCATGGGCTTCGGGCAGCGCCTGTGAAATCAGCTCGCCCATGGCGCGAATCCGATCGCCCACGCCACCACCCTGCTCGATCAAGCGCTCGCGCTCCTGGTTCACGTGCCGCTGCGCCAGCCAGCCAGAACCCAGGGCGAACAGGGCCAGCACCACCACCACGGTGAGCCAGACGCGAAGATACAAGGACTTCAAGTGCCCGCCCCGCCTGAACGATCCCGCGCTGGGGCCGCGGAGGATGGCGCAGGCGACTCATCGGCACGGCCTTGCGCCCGTGCCAGCAAATATCCCACGCCACGCACCGTCAGCAGTCGCTTGGGCGCGCGAGGGTCTTCTTCGATCACGGCGCGAATGCGCGACACGTGCACATCGATCGAGCGGTCATAGGCCTCCAGGCTGTGCCCACGCAAGGCTTCCATGATCTGGTCGCGACTGAGCACGCGCCCGGCCTGGCGCGCCAGGGTCAGCAGGATGTCGAACTGGTAGCCGGTGATGTCGCATTCGGTGCCGGAGAGTCGAACCTCTCTTGAGCCGGCATCGAGTTCGAGCTCACCCACCCGGATGACGTCAGCCGTACCCAAGCCGGCATGGGCGCGGCGCAGCAGAGCCCTCACACGGGCCAGCAGTTCGCGCGGCTCGAAGGGCTTGGCCAGGTAGTCATCAGCCCCCAGTTCCAGGCCCAGGATGCGGTCGGCCGGGTCTCCGCGCGCGGTCAGCATCAGGATCGGCAGGCCGCCGGTGCGCGGCTGCTGGCGCCATTCCGCGGTGAGGGCCAAGCCGTCGCCGTCGGGCAGCATCAGGTCCATCAGAACCAGGTCGGGCGGTTGGCGCCGCACCGCCAAGCGGGCCTGTGCCACGGTAGCGGCGCGGTCTACGGTGAACCCTGCCTGGCCGAGATAGTCCGCGACCATCCCGGCCAGCCGGGCGTCGTCTTCAATCAACAACAGCCTGTGCATGCTCGACGTCAAAGTCCATCAACTCGGCGCGGCGGTGCGGGCCGCGGCGGGCGGCGTGCTCGGCCAACAGGCGGCGCTGCTCGGGTTGCAACACGGCTCCGATGTCCACCATGGCTTGCACCATGCGCTTGCCGGCCGCATCACGCCGCGCGGCCATTCGGGCACGCTCGGCTTCCAAGGCGGCTGCGTCGACGCGGTCGGCTGTCCACGCGGCCAGCATCGCCTCGCGGCGGGGGCGAGCCTCCTGGCGCGCCGCACGAAGGTCGTCTCGCGCCGCGCCGGCAATGCGACGAATGTCCGCGCGTTGCTGCGGGGTGGCCTTCACCAACTCGAGTGCGCGATCCTGGCCGCGCCCGAGCAACATCATCAAGGGGCCACCGCCCATGCCCATCAGGGCGCCGTGGTGCTGTTCACCACCACGATGGCCGTGATGGCCCTGGTGACCGGGACCCCCCGGGTGCATGCCGGGGCCCCCGTGGCGTGGGCCCTGTGCCATCGGGCCGCCTGCGGGCACGGGTGCCATGGGCGACGCTGGCGCAGCGGACTGCGCCCAGGCGGTGGCGCCCGCCAGCGTGAGCAAGGCCAAGGCGAAAACTCGAGAGCGTGAAGCGGTGGACATATTGGACTCCTGATGCGGATTGTGAACGTGTCGTCGGGCGCCTTATGGCCGCCTTTCGATGGATGCAGTGTGTGCGGCCGCTGTTGGGCTGACTTGGCGGATTCATGTAGTTTTGTGAACGCAGCCCGACCCTGAACTTCCCTTGCGCTGATGCAATCGGTCCGGCGGTGAATCTGCGCAAGATGGCGTCCTCGTTCAACAACGCCCATGAGGGGAGCATCCGCCATGAAGACCGACGCACAATTGAAAAAGGACATCACCGACGAGCTCGACTGGGAGCCCTCGGTCAACGCCACGCACATCGGCGTGTCGGTCGACCGAGGCGTGGTGACACTCACCGGCCACATCGACACCTATGCCGAGAAGGCCGCCATTGAGCGCGCCGTCCAGCGGGTGCAAGGCGTTCAAGCCCTGGCCCTGGAACTGGATGTCAAGCTTGCGCCCAACCACCAGCGCAGTGACACCGAACTGGCGCAGGTTCTGCAAACCGCCCTGCAGGCTCAGGCGTTGGTGCCGGCCTCCCGGGTCGTGCTCAAAGTGGAACGCGGTTGGGTCACACTGACCGGTGAAGTGGACTGGGATTACCAACGCAGCAACGCCGAACGCACGGTGCACCAGACCATGGGCGTGGTCGGCGTGAGCAACCGCATCACGCTCAAGCCGCGCACAGTGCCCACCGACGTGAGCAATCGCATCAAGGATGCCCTGGCTCGGCAGGCTGAACGGGAAGCGCGGGGCATTGACGTTGCCATCGCCGGCTCCACCGCCACCTTGCGTGGGGCGGTGCACTCCTGGGCCGAGCGCAACGCCGCGCAGGGAGCCGCTTGGTCGGCACCCGGCATCACCCTGGTGGTCAACGAGCTGCGCGTGCAGCCCTGACCTCGCCCAGCCGCGCGCCGTGAGGCCCGTTGTGCCACCCAGGCGCGGGCGGCGGACGGAGCGGCTGTAAGTCAATCCCCCTGGGCGCGTCAGGCCCCCTACCGACTCGCCCAGGGCTAAAGCCCGCGTGGCTGCGCAGCACGGTCTTGGGCTATCCCTTCTGCACGACTCCGGCCGGTGACGCGGAAGTCCCCACCCGCCTGAGCCCCGTTCCCACCCAGCTTCCGACCCAGTTCCCGATCGATTGAGTTGGATTCACACAACACCTGAGCCCGCCCGCCCTGTTGTCACGGAGTTGACTTGTGTTTTCCGAAAAATGGACGGGTTGTTCGGGAAATCCCTGACTCCTAACCCAATTCCTTACCAACCGGAGAACCTTCAACCATGAAGAAGACCCTGATCGTCGGCGCTGCGCTGACGGCCTTTGCCTCCGCTGCGGGCGCCCAACAAGCCTCCAGCGTCACGCTGTACGGCATCATGGACGTGAACGTGGCCCAGTCCCAGACTTTTGGCAGCGCGGCCACGCCGTCGACCACCGTCACGGGCATGAACGTGTACAACCCGGCCAACTCCCGCGGCTCGCGCTTCGGACTGCGCGGCTCGGAAAATCTGGGTGGCGGCCTGCGCGCCATCTTCCAACTCGAAGCCGCCATCAACCCTGAGAACGGCACCACCGCGGGCGGCAACCAACTGTTCAATCGGCACGCCTGGATGGGTGTGGCCGGCGGCTTTGGCGAAATCACCCTCGGCCGCCAAGAGACGCTGCACCGTGTGGTCAACGTGAGCGGCTACAACGACGTGACCCCCGAAGGCGAACTGTCGGTGGCGTCTTCGAACTCGGGCCTGCAGCTGATGCAGAACTTTGGCAGCCGCGTGGACAACGCCGTTCGCTACACCTCGCCGGTCATGTCGGGCGTGCGCGTGCGGGTCCAACAGGGCATCGGCCAACGCGCCATCGCCTCTACCAACGGTATCCTGCTGACCTACGACAAGGGCCCCCTGCGCGCTGCCCTGGTCCACGAGTATTACGACGGTGCCGGCGTGACCGGCTTGGACCGTTGGAACCAAGTAACCACCGTGAGCGGCCAGTACAACCTGGGCTTTGCCACCGTGGCGCTGGGCTACCAGATGACCGACCGCCTGCTGGCCAGCAACGCGGCCAACACGCTGACCTCGGCTGTCACACTGCCTGAGCACAAGGCCTTCAACATCGGCGTGATCTACCCGGTGAACAAGCAAGTGACACTGCGCGTGCAGTACACCGAGTCGCAGACCTCGGTGCCCACGGTGGCACGCGCCGCTGATCGCAAGTACGGCCGCACCGGTGTCTCGGCGCGCTACACGCTGTCGCCGCGTACGTACGCTTATGCTGCCTTCACCGAAAAGACGATTGACCTGACCCCCGGCCAAGCCGCTCAGGTCACGGCCAACGCCACGGCCAACAAGAACTCTCTGGCCCTGGGCATCAGCCACGCCTTCTGATGCCGATACCGGGCTGTCCCGGTTTCGGTCTCAATCAAGCCCACGCGGCGCAAGCCTCGTGGGCTTTTTCATGCGGGTGTGGCAACGGGCATGACGCATGATCATCCACACCCGCTGCAAGGCTAAGCTGTTCGAACGCTTTCGCTAAGGCCCGAACCGGGACTGCAAGCCGGTGTCGCTGCTGGCCAAGGTGCCCAGCGGATGCTCACGCCGTTTCTCACTCCGGGCCGACCCTGATTGGCCCATGAGGTTGACTGGGTACCATGCGGCGGGCCAATTGGCGGCTGCCCGCGTCAAGCGTATCGGAGAACACCATGAACGAAACCCAGCTGCGTGAACTGGTTGAAGAAGTGCGAACCGGCGCCCTGCCCCGGCGCTCCTTCATTGAACGGCTGGTGGGTCTGGGTGTGAGCGCGCCCATGGCCTCGATGATCCTGATGCATGAGGGCGTGGCGCAAACGAACACGCCGATGCCCTACCGCGGCACCAAGCGGGGCGGTGGCGGCACGCTGCGGTTGATGTACTGGCAGGCCCCGGTCCACCTGAATCCACACTATGCCGGCGGCACCAAGGATCAGGATTCCTGCCGGATCTTCTATGAACCGCTCGGAGGCTGGGACGGCGAAGGCAACCTCATCCCGGTGCTGGCTGCCGAGGTACCCACGCGGGCCAATGGCGGCGTCTCGGCCGACGGCCGCACCGTGACCTGGAAACTCAAGCGCGGTGTGAAATGGCATGACGGGCGCGACTTCACCGCCGATGACGTGATCTTCACCTGGCAGTACGCGGGCGACCCCGCCTCGGCCATGCTCACGGTGAACATCTACCGCGACATCAAGGTGACCAAGGTCGACTCGCACACTGTGCGGGTCGAGTTCGCAAGGCCCACACCGTTCTGGGCCGAGCCCTTCGTGGGCACCTGGGGCTTGATCCTGCCCAAGCATGTGTTTGAACCGTTCTCGGGTGCCAAGTCCCGCGAAAACCCGGCCAACCTCAAGCCGGTGGGCACGGGGCCGTACCGCTTGCTGGACTTCAAGCCCGGCGACATGCTGCGCGCCCAGGCCAATGCCGACTACCACGTACCCAACCAGCCCTTCTTCGATGCGCTGGAACTCAAAGGTGGCGGAGACGCCACCAGCGCCGCCCGCTCGGTGCTGCAGACCGGTGAGTTCGACCTGGCGTGGAATCTGTCGGTGGAAGACGTGATCCTGCGGCAGCTGGAATCAGCCGGGCGCGGCAAGGTGCACTTCCACGAGGGCAGTGACCTCGAGTTCGTCGCGCTCAACCCCACCGACCCGTGGAAGGAGGTCGACGGCGAACGTGCAAGCGCCAAGAGCAAGCACCCGGCCTTCACCGAGCGTGCCGTGCGCGAGGCCATGAGCCTCTTGATCGACCGCAAGAGCATCGCCGAGGCGATCTACGGTCGCGGGGCCATCGCCACTGCCAACTTCCTCAACAACCCGGTGCGCTTCCGCAGCACGAATCCCAAATACGAGTTCAACATCGACAAGGCCAACCAGGTGCTGGAGGCTGCGGGTTGGAAACGCGGTGCTGACGGCATCCGCGCCAAGGGCGGTACCCGGCTCAAGTTCGTGTTCCAAACATCGGTGAGCGGCCCACGCCAAAAGAGCCAGGCCATCATCAAGGACGCCTGCGGCAAGGCCGGCATCGACCTGGAACTCAAGAGCGTGGTGGCCTCGGTGTACTTCGGCGGCGATTTCGCCAATCCCGACACCTACCAGAAGTTCTGGGCCGACATGCAGATGTACACCACCACCATGACGCAGCCCGACCCGCAGAGCTTCATGGAGCAGTTCACGTCGTGGGAACTGTCGCAGAAGGAGAACAAGTGGGCGCGGCGCAACCTTTCACGCTGGCAGAACGCAGAATACGACGCCGCCCACAAGGCTGCACAGGTCGAGATCGATCCGGTCAAGCGCGCTGCCCTCTTTATCCGCATGAACGATTTGGTGGTGGGTGATCTGTTCGTGGTGCCGCTGTTCTCGCGCCCGCGCCCCTATGGCGTGAACGCCAGGCTGCGCCCGGTTCTTTCAGCTTGGGACAACACCACATGGGCCTTGGGCTACTGGACGCGTGAAGGCTGAACGGGCGATCCACTCGTGCTGAGCAAGGACTGAACATTGGGCGGCTATATCCTGCGGCGCATCCTCATTGCGCTGCCCAGCCTCCTGGGAATCAGCGCGGTACTGTTTACCGTGCTGGCCCTGGCCCCGGGTGACCCCTTCGAGGAACTGGCCACCAACCCGAACGTGCCACCCGAGGTGCGGGCGGCGCTGCGCGTGCAGTTTGGCCTGGACGATCCGGTGTGGGAGCGCTATGTGCGCTGGCTGGCCAGCATGCTGCAAGGCGACTGGGGCTATTCCTTTGTCAGCCGCATCAATGTGGATGAGCTGATCCTGCAGCGCCTGCCCACCACGATCGTGGTGATCGGCCTGTCGCAGGTGTTGGCGATCCTGGTGGCCGTGCCGGTGGGTGTTCTGGCGGCCGTCAAGCCCTACTCCTGGTTCGACCGCATCAGCAGCACAGTGGCCTTCGTCGGTTTTTCCTTGCCCACCTTCTTCACCGGCGTGCTGTTCATCCTGCTGTTCTCGATCACGCTGGGCTGGTTGCCCTTCGTTTACCGCACCGACATTTCGTCTACCGGTTGGCAGTTCCTGTGGGACCATTTCAAGCAGAGCATCATGCCCATCACCGTGCTCGGCCTGTACCAGGCCGCCAGCATGATGCGCTATGTGCGCAGCGCGGTGCTCGACGTGATTCGCCTGGACTATGTGACCACCGCGCGCAGCAAGGGCCTGAGCGAGCGGGCGGTGGTGCTGCGCCATGTCGTGCGCAACGCGATGATTCCGGTGGTGACGCTGGTGGCGCTTCAGATGCCCACGGTGTTCGGCGGGGCCATCGTCACCGAGCAGATCTTTCGCATCCCGGGCATCGGCAGCCTGCTGATCGACGCCATCCTTCGCAATGACACCCCGGTGATCATGGCCGTGACCTTCGTGTTCAGCGGCTTGGTCATCTTCTTCAACCTTTTGGCCGACGTGCTCTATGGCTGGCTCGACCCGCGCATCAGCTACCGCTGAGAGCCCCTCCTCGGCCGCACCGGGAACCCCGGCAGCCGGCCTTTCGCCGACCCAGGAAGCCTGGCGGCGCTTCAAGCGCCACCGCCTGGCCTATTGGAGCGTGTGGCTGTTGGGTGCGCTGGTGTTGGCCGTGCTGTTTGGGCCGCTGGTGTGGAAGGTGGGCGTCAACGACGTCGACCTCTTGGCCAGCCTGTCCAAGCCCAGCGCCAAGCACCCTTTGGGCACCGACGACCTGGGGCGCGACCTGTTGGCCCGCATGCTCTACGGCGGTCGCATCAGCCTGGCCGTGGGCCTGGCGGCCATGCTGACGGCCGTCTTGGTCGGGGTGGTGATCGGGGCAATTGCCGGTATGTCCCGCGGCTGGGTAGACGCTGCCCTGATGTGGCTCACCGATCTCTTCCTGAGTCTGCCGCAACTGCCCGTGTTGCTGCTGCTCATCTTCCTGTTCCGCGAACCCCTGAAGCAGACCTTCGGATTGGAGGCGGGCATCTTCATCCTGATCGTGGCGGTGATCGGCGGCTTTCGATGGATGCCGGTGGCGCGCCTGGTACGGGCGCAGTTCTTCAGCCTTCGAGAAAAGGAATTCGTGGAGGCGGCTCGGGCCTTGGGTGCTGGCACCTCGCGCCAGGTGGTGCGGCACATCCTGCCCAACAGCCTGGGCCCGGTGATCGTGGCCGCCACCATCGACGTGGCCGCGGCCATCATCGCCGAGAGCACCCTGTCCTTCCTGGGTCTGGGGTTCCCGCCTGACATCCCCACCTGGGGCCGCATCCTGTACGACGGACGCGACTACCTGGACATCGCTGTGCACTGGGCGCTGTTCCCGGGCATCGCCATCTTCCTGACCGTGCTGACGATCAACTTCATCGGCGATGGCTTGCGCGACGCCATGGATCCGCGCCGCGTGCTGTGATGCATCCGACCAACATGACCGAATCGTCTGCTCGCGTGCCGCTGCTCGACATCCGCGGCCTGAAGACCCACTTCCACACCGACGATGGCTGGCTCCATGCAGTCGACGGGGTAGACCTGCGCATCGATGCGGCCGAGACGGTCTGCGTGGTGGGTGAATCGGGCTGTGGCAAGAGCGTGACGGCCAAGACGGTGATGAAGCTCATCGACATGCCGCCAGGCCGCATCGTGGCCGGTCAGATGCTGTGGAAGGGCCGCGACCTGGTGCCCCTGGGCCCACGCGACATGCAGTCGATCCGGGCCAAGGAGATCGCGATGATCTTCCAAGAGCCCATGACCAGTCTGAACCCGGTGTTCACCGTGGGTGACCAGATCGCCGAAAGCCTGCGGCTGCATGAGGGACTGAGCCGGCGCGACGCACTGGACCGCGCGGTGGACATGCTGCGATTGGTGCGAATTCCCACGCCCGACAAGCGGGTGCGCGACTACCCGCATCAGTTTTCCGGTGGTATGCGTCAGCGCGTGATGATCGCCATCGCTCTGGCCTGTAAGCCGCAGCTGCTGATTGCTGACGAGCCCACCACGGCGCTGGACGTGACGATACAGGCCCAGATCCTGGACCTGCTGGCCGAGCTCAAGGAAGAAATGGGCATGGCCATCCTGCTGATCACGCACGCCATGGGCGTGGTGGCCGAGGTGGCGCAACGTGTGGTGGTGATGTACGCAGGGCAGGTGGTGGAGGAGGCCAGCGTCGAGGACCTGTTCGCACGGCCCCGCCACCCCTATACGCGCGGCCTGATTCGCTCCATTCCGCAATTGGGATCGTCGGCCCTGGCGCACAAGGTGCGGCTGGAGGCGATACCAGGCACCGTACCCAAGCTGATCGAGCCGGGTGCAGGTTGCCGCTTCGCTTCACGCTGCGGGCATGCCCGCGCAGATTGCACCGCGGCGACCCCCCTGCTTCGTGAGATGGCACCCGGGCACCGGGTGGCCTGTGCGTTGGACGAGGTGGTACGGGCATGAACGCGACGCCACTCCTGCAGGTAAGAGACCTGGTCAAGCGTTTCCCGTTACGCAGTGGCCTGTTGCGGCGCGTCACCGCGCAAGTGCATGCCGTCGATGGTGTGAGCTTCGACCTGGCCGCTGGGCAGACACTGGGCGTGGTGGGTGAATCCGGCTGCGGCAAGAGCACCATGGGCCGTTGCCTGCTGCGCCTGATTGAGCCGACCGCTGGTCAGGTGGTATTTGATGGAACCGATGTGACGGCCGCCGATGGCGCCTCACTCAGGGCGCTATCGCGGCAGCTGCAAATCATCTTTCAGGACCCCTTTGCCTCCTTGAACCCGCGCATGACCGTGGGCGCGATCGTCGGCGAAGGCCTGGTGATCCACGGGCTGGTCAAGCACCGCGGCGAAGCGGCCGATCGTGTGGCCGAACTGCTGACGATGGTGGGTTTGTCCAAGGACCACATGCGGCGCTACCCGCATGAGTTCTCAGGCGGGCAGCGCCAGCGCATCGGCATTGCACGCGCCCTGGCGGTGCAGCCTCGCCTGATCGTGTGCGACGAAGCCGTGTCGGCGCTGGACGTATCGATCCAGGCTCAGGTGATCAACCTGTTGCAGGACCTACAGGAGCAGCTGGGCCTGACCTATGTGTTCATCGCACACGACCTGTCGGTGGTAGAGCACGCCAGCAACCGGGTGGCGGTGATGTACCTGGGGCGCATCGTGGAGATGGCCGATGCGCGCGACCTGTATGCGCGACCGAGACACCCGTACACCGAATCACTGCTCTCGGCCGTGCCCGTGCCCGACCCCACCGTGAAGCGTCAGCGCATCGTGCTGCAGGGCGATGTCCCAAGCCCGATCCATCCGCCCATGGGCTGCCACTTCCATACGCGTTGCCCGATCGCGCAAAAGGGCCTGTGTGACCGTGAACGGCCAGAGCTGAAGTCGGTGGGGGATGGGCACGTGGTGGCATGCCACCTGCGCACTTGAGTTTGCGCAGCAGTGCATGGAGCGGGCGATGGGAATCGAACCCACGTCTTGAGCTTGGGAAGCTCAGGTCCTGCCATTGAACGACGCCCGCGCGCAGGTTTGAGGCGGAGCATACCGCAGCACGCGACAATTCGGGCATGACGCAAGACGCCATGCCCCCTGAAACCTTACCCACCACGGCGGTGGACCCCAGCCGTGGCCACCCACCGCGCCGCGTGCGCAGCTTCGTGGTCCGCGCCGGCCGCATGGGCACCGGCCAGGTGCGTGCCCTGCAGGAACTGGGACCACGCTTCGTGTTGCCCTACACACCAACGCACGCCGATTGGTCGCAGGTGTTCGGCCGCCAAGCCCCCCGCATCCTGGAAATCGGCTTTGGCATGGGCCAGGCCACCGCGGCCATCGCGCACGCAAGGCCTGAGGTCGATTTCATCGGCGTGGAGGTGCATGAGCCCGGCGTGGGTGCGCTGCTCAAGCTCATCGGTGAAGGCCAGCTGACCAATCTGCGCATCCTGCAGCACGATGCCGTGGAGGTGCTGGAGAACATGATCACGCCAGGCTCACTGGCCGGCGTGCACGTGTTCTTTCCCGACCCCTGGCACAAGAAGCGCCACCACAAGCGCCGCTTGATCCAGCCACCGCTGGTTGCGCTGCTGGCGTCCCGCCTGGCGCCCGGGGGTGTGCTGCATTGCGCCACCGACTGGGAGCCCTACGCGCACCAGATGCGGGAGGTGCTCTGCGGTGAACCCACCCTGCGCAACACCGCTAGCTCCGCACATGGCGGGTTCTCACCACGGCCCGACTATCGCCCGCTGACCAAGTTCGAACAGCGGGGCATCCGCCTGGGCCACGGGGTCTGGGACTTGGTGTTTGAGCGGGTCTGAGCCAGCGCCGACAAGCCGAACTTCCTCACGGCCTTGGCCCAGCGCCTTTCACGCCCGCCAGTCGACCCAACCGCCCCACGCGGTGAAGAGCACCACCGCACCGAAGCCGATCCGGTACCAGGCAAAGGGCACGAAGTTGTGGCTGCTCACGTAGCGGATCAACCAGCGTATGCACAGCAGCGCGCTGAAGAAGGCCACCACCGTACCCACCGCGAACATCGGCACATCGGCCAGGCTCATGGCCTCGCGCTGCTTGAGCACCGAATAGGCCCCCGCACCCATGAGCGTGGGTATCCCCAGATAGAAGCTGAACTCAGTGGCGCAGCGGCGCGAAAAGCCCAGCACCATCCCGCCGATGATCGTGGCGCCCGAACGGCTGGTGCCCGGTACCAGGGCCAGGCATTGCAGCAGCCCCACCTTCAGGGCGTCCATAGGCGTCATGTCATCCACGGTCTCCACACGGGCACGGCGCGTGCCGGCGAGGTCCAATGCCCCAAAGCGCTGGTGATGCCAGCGTTCGACCCACAAGATGATCAGCCCCCCCACGATGAAGGCAACCGCCACGGGCACCGGGTGGAACAGCGCGGCCTTGATCATCTTGCCCAGGGCCAAACCCGCGATGACCGCTGGCACGAAGGCCACCGCCACGTTCAGGGCAAAGCGCCGCGCGGCGGCGTCACTGCCCAGGCCACGAAGCGTATCGCTGAGTCGGCGGCGGTACTCCCAGATCACGGCCAGCATCGCGCCAGACTGGATGGCGATTTCGAATACCTTGGCGGTTTCGCCGGTGAAGTCCAGCAAGGAAGCCGCCAGGATCAGGTGACCGGTCGATGAGATCGGGAGAAATTCGGTCAGTCCTTCGACCAGCCCCAGCACGGCGGCCTTGACCAAGAGCATCACGTCCAAAGCAGGCCTCTCGTGCGGTCGCTCAAAACGCCGCATCATAGCCAGGGGCCGCATCCCGTCGGGTGAGGCGGTCCGCGCGCCCTAGAATCTCAGGGTTGTCCCCGAATGGCCGAGCCCTTGGCCACCCTTGAATGATGAACATTGAACAAGCCCGCTTCAACATGATCGAGCAGCAGATCCGGCCATGGGATGTGCTGGATGGTGCGGTCCTGGGGTTGCTGTCACGCGTGCGGCGCGAGGACTTCGTTCCGCCGGCGCAGCGCGCACTGGCCTTCACCGACACCGAGATTCCTCTGCCCGAAGGCCAGTGCATGCTGGCGCCCCGTGTTGAGGCGCGACTGCTTCAGGAACTGCGCCTAAGCGGCATGGAGCGCACGCTGGAGGTGGGCGCGGGCTCAGGCTTCATGGCCTGCCTCCTGGGACACCAATCGCGCACCGTGACCACACTGGAGATTCGCGCCAGTTTGGCCGAGATGGCGCGGCAAAACCTCAGCCGCGCGCGCCTGTCCAATGTGGAGGTGGTGCAGGCTGACGGTAGCCAGGACACCGCCATTGACGGCGAGTTCGATGCCATCGTGCTGTCGGGCTCAGTGGCCACCGTGCCGGAGGGCTTGAAGGCCAGGCTATCGGTGGGGGGTCGGCTCGTGGCCATCGTCGGGCAGGAACCGGTGATGCGCGCGCTGCGCATCACCCGAGTCGCACCCGATGCGTGGGAGACCTCCGTGTTGTTTGACACCGTGGCCCCGCGGCTGCAGGGCTTCCCGCAACCCTCACGCTTCCAGTTCTGAGCGATCCATGACCCACACCACCTTCCTGCGCCGCTTGCTGAGCCCTTGCGTCCTGTTGTTGGCAACGGCCTCGCCGCTTGCCGGGGCTCAGAGCCTGCCCGTGCTGCTGGAAGCCGCGCGGGGACATGACGCGGCCTTCCTGGCCGCGCGGGCGCAATTCGCCTCGGCCCAGTTCCGCATGGAGCAGTCGCGTGCGCTGCGCCGGCCGGGCGTCACGGCCGACACCACAGTGGGCCGCAACGAGAACTCCACCCCCTTCAGCCCATCGGTCACGGGCTCGACATCGGACACCACCACCACCAACCTGAGTGCCTCTCAGCCGCTGTTCAACCGTGCCAACGACATGGCCATGGCGCAGGCGCAAAAGGCGCTGGACGTGGCGCGCGCCGACCTCGAGTCGGCCGAGCAGGATCTGATCATCCGCGTGTCGCAAGCCTACTTTGATGTGCTGGCCTCGCGGGATGCACTGGCCACGGTTCAGGCCAGCAAGGCCGCCATCACGGAACAGCTGGCCTCGGCCAAGCGCAACTTCGAAGTGGGCACCGCCACCATCACCGACGCACGCGAGGCGCAGGCCCGCTTCGACCTGGTCACCGCGCAGGAGCTGGCAGCCACCAACGACCTGCGCAATCGCCAATTGGTGCTGGAGCAGGCGGTGGGTCGACTGCAGGTACAACCCGCGCCGCTGCGCCTGCCCCTGGTGTTGCCGGCCACCGTGCCGGAGACGGCAGACGCGTGGGTGGAACTGGCGGTGAGTCGGCACCCCCTGGCCCGAAAGGCGAGGCTGGGCCTGGAGATCGCGCAACTGGAGGTCAGCCGCGCTCGGGCAGGGCACCTGCCCACCGTGGCCTTGACGGGGCGCTACACGCAGCAGCGTGTGGACGGATCGGCCACGGTGCGCAATGCGGCCACCAACGCCACGTTTCAGGTGGGCCAGCTGGGCACCTCCACCACCTCCGTGGTGGGAGTGACGCTCAGTGTGCCGTTGTACGCCGGCCATGCCACCGACAACCGGGTCTCGGAAACGCTCAAGCTGGAAGAGAAGGCGCGCCATGACCTGGACAGCGCGCGCCGCGGCGTCGAGTTGGCCACTCGTCAATCCTTCATGGGCCTGCAGTCGCTTGCCGCACAGGTCAAGGCATTGGAAGCCGCCGAGTCATCGAGCCAGTTGGCACTGGAATCTACCCAGTTGGGCTACCGCGTGGGCGTGCGCGTCAACCTGGATGTGCTCAATGCGCAGAGCCTGCTGTTCCAGACCCGTCGTGACCTGGCCAAGGCACGCTATGACTCGATTCTGGGCTCGCTGAGGCTGCGACAGGCGGCCGGCACACTGGGCACGGGCGATGTTCAGGCCTTGGCGCCGCTGCTGAGGGATTGAAGGCGTTCGGCCACCGCCTGGGCCTGGCGCTGGGCCGCACCGGCGTGTGCGGCCACCCAGGCCTGCCCCGCTGAGCGCGCCTGCTGCAAGACATGGTCTTCGATGTTCAAGGCCAGGCTCAAGGCCTGAGCCACATCGGCCGCCGCGTAGTAGGCCGGCATCTCACCCACCGTATCGCCCAACCAGGCATCGGCCTGCCAGTCGGCTTCTGCAGGACCTTCGGGGCCCCAGGTACTGCGGCGGCTGACGGTGAGCCCGGCTGCAGCCAGCGCCGCATGCACCTCATCAAACCGTTGTGGATGGCGCGGAACCAGCAGGAGCAGCGCTCGAGCATTGCCGCGCCCACCCACCTGTGCGCACCAGGCCTGCAGCAAAGGCGCATCTTCGCCCTCACGCCAACTGGCAGCCATCACGATGCGCCGGCGCGCTTGCGGCGGTGGCGTGTTCAGCCGTGGCGTGTTCATCTCTGAAGTCGCAGGGGCAAGTCCGCTGGCGCCACCTTGCGCTCGACCCGACCATTGACGACCGCGGTCGAGCAGGGCCTGCGACGGATGCAGTTCGTACTTCAGATTGCCCGAGACCTGGATGCGCGCGGCCGGTACGCCCGCCTGTTCAAGGTGGTGGGCATCGCGTTCGGTCTGCGCGCATACGGCCGACAGTCGACCCATCATCGGTCGTGTCAGTCCCGGCCAGCGAAGGCCTTTGGCCAAGCTGCGCTCGGACAAGCGGGCATTGGCCAAGACCATTGGCACGCCCGCGGCCTGGGCCTGCAAGAGCAGATTGGGCCAGGTTTCCGTCTCCATCAGCACGCCCACATCGGGCCGTGTGGCGGCAAAGAAGCGCCGCGTGGCCGCCGGCGTGTCCAAGGGAACCCAGCCGTGCAGGTCGCCCGGCATCAACAGGTCTAGGCCGGCAGCAAAGCCGGTGGCCGTGCCGGTGGTCAACAACAGCTGCAGGCCAGGCCATTGGGCCCGCAGGGCCTGCACCAGGGGCATGGCGGCACGGGTCTCACCCAGCGAAACGGCATGCAGCCACACGCGCGGGCCGTCACCCACGGACATCGGCGGCACCGACCAGTGACCCATGCGCTGCGACCAGCCCTGTCGGTAGGCGGGCTCCCTACGGCCGCGCCACCACAGGCGGGCCAACACGGCCGGCAGACTCGCCGTCCAGGCGGCGTTGTAAAGCGCCAGCGACGCGTGCGGACCCACCATCATCCTGCGGTGGTCCCCATACGAATGTGCAGCGCGGTCAATGCGCGGAGGCCTGCACCATCGCGTCGCGCTTGACCGAACGCAGCGCGCCCATCAGGTCGCGCTCGATTCGTCCCAACGCCGCCTCTGTGTGGCCTTCAAATCGCAACACAAGCACCGGCGTGGTGTTCGAGGCCCGTATGAGTCCGAATCCGTCGGCGAAGTCCACGCGCAGGCCATCGATGTCGCAGACCTGGCCGCCCTTGAAGGTCATCTCACCCGAGCGGACACGCTCGAGCAGGGTGGCCACCACGCGGTGGTGCTCACCTTCGGCACAAGGCACGTTCAACTCGGGCGTGCTGTAGCTGCCAGGCAGGTCTTCCAAGACGGCGCTGGGATCGATGTAGCGGCTCACAATCTCCAGCAGGCGCGCGGCGGTGTACATCGCATCATCAAAGCCGTACCAGCGCTCTCCGAAGAAGATGTGGCCGCTCATTTCACCCGCGAAAGGCGAGTTGATCTCCTTGAGCTTGGCCTTGATCAGCGAGTGCCCCGTCTTCCACATCACGGGCTTGCCGCCCGCCTCGCGGATGGCCATAGGCAGTCGCTGTGAGCACTTCACATCGAAGATGATGGGGGCGCCCGGGTGACGTTTGAGCACATCGCGCGCGAACAGCATGATCTGCCGATCGGGGTAGATGATGTTGCCGTGCCGGGTGACGATGCCCAGGCGGTCGCCATCGCCATCGAAAGCCAGACCGAGGTCGGCCTCGGTGGCCCTCACCACCAGGCGCAGGTCTTCCAAGTTCTCGGGCTTGCTGGGATCGGGGTGGTGGTTGGGGAAGTCGCCGTCCACACGGCTGTAGAGGTCCACCACCTGGCAACCCAGGGCGCGCAAGATGGCCGGCGCCGTGGCGCCAGGGATGCCGTTGCCGGAATCCACCACGATCTTCAATGGCCGCGCGATGCGGCAGTCGCCCACGATGCGCGCGGTGTACTCGGCCGTCACATCCATGCTGCCCGTGCGGCCGTGACCCTTGGCATAGTCCTCAGCCTCCATGCGTTCACGCAGGCGCTGAATGTCGGCGCCGTAAATGGCGCGCCCGCCCAAGACCATCTTGAAACCGTTGTAGTCCTTGGGGTTGTGGCTGCCGGTGATCTGAATGCCGCTGCGGCAACCATGCGCGGCCCGCGTGGCGGCTACGTAGTACAGCATCGGGGTGGTGACCGCGCCCAGGTCGACCACGTCGATGCCGGTGGAGGCCAGGCCTCGGATCAAGGCCGCGGCCAGGGCGGGGCCTGACACACGTCCATCTCGCCCGACGGCCACGGCCCTTTCGCCGGCGGCCAGGGCTTCGGTGCCGAAGGCGCGGCCCAGGTGCTGCGCAAACTGTTCGTCGATCGTCTGTCCCACGACGCCGCGAATGTCATAGGCCTTGAAGACGGATGCTGCCACGTCCACGATGGGTCCTCCGGGTGATGCTGTTGTTACCGCAGCCCGATTTTAGGCAGGCGGGCGCGATGTGCCCGGCGCAACTCCATCGGTGGGGCGCAGCAAGCCGGCGGTCAACCTTCTTCGCGGGTCGATGCCCTCCAACAAGGTCAGCACGGCCTCGGAGCGCAGGTCCATTACCTTGAGTGCCAGCATCGACTTGGGGCCGACCAGCGGACTGTTGTTCGTCGTGAGCTCGCGGGGAGATTGCGGATGCGGCGCGCCGGTGAACAGCAGGAAGCGATGGCCGATGAGGCCAATGGGCGTGCCCAAACCGTGCCGCCGCGGCACGGCCCGCGCCACAGCACCTGGCGCTTCCAGCCAGGACCATTGCACACCACTGCCCCTGGCCACCATAAAGCCACTGCCTTCGCCCGAAGCCACCGGGCTGTGGCCTTCGGTCAGCACCCGGCGTGTCTGGTGGTTCAGATCGATCAGCTCAATGCGGGGATCGGCCTGCATGGCAGGCGCCACGGGTGAACCTTGGGCCGCACGGCCCTGTGGCCCGGGTGCAGCCACCAACAGTTGTCGCCCGCCATGGATCCAAGCCGGACGCTGCCCCAACACGAAGGGGTAGCGGCCATCGGCAGGCGGCAAGTCGACCTGCGGCGCCAAGCCGTTCGCATCGGGCGGCGCCTCCAGGTCCAGCACCACGAGCCGCCCCAGGTTCAAGGGCCGATACCGCACAGTCGGATCGGGCTGCACCACCATGGCCAGGAAGCGGCCATCAGGGCTCAGTGCCATGCCCGAGACGGCGCGGTCCCACAGCGGCTCGCCGGCCTCACGCCGCAACACGCGCATCGGCCTTGAGGGGTGCATCAGCCGCAGGGCATGACGACGATCGCCCTCATCGGGCACCAAGGCCACGAAGGCGCCTTGGTGGTCGGGATTGCTGAGCTCCCAGATCGCGGGCAAGCGCCCCTGCACAGCTTCCGGCGCCAGGCGCATGGCAGGGTGGGTCCGCAAACCTTGCCGCCAGTTGGGAACGTCCATGACGCTGACCGAGCCCGCATTCGTGGCAATCAACACGCGCGCGGTCACCCGATCAGCCAATTCGGGCGACTCGCCCTCCCAGGCTCGCTCGGGCACGGCCAAGACGCGGGTAGGGGCTTGCCGGGGCTCGGAGGCACAACCGGCCAGCACGAGTGTGGCGGCCACGCACAAATGGCGGCGACGCACACCCAAGCCCGCCGCCGCAGGGCTCAAGGCGCCAGGGGCGCACACCGTCACGGGGTCGGATTCAGACCGCATCGTCGAAGTATCGAGCAGATGCGGCGATGCATGGGCCGCGGCTTAAGCCGCTTCGCGCCGCTTGACTGTCTCCGGCAGGCTCCACCAGACGGCGGCGGCGATGAGGAAGCTCACCGCAGCCAAGCTCATCACCGGCGCCAATCCATAGGCTTGGGCCAGCGGGGCGGTGATCAAGGGGGCCGTCATGCTGATCACGCGGCCCCAGTTGAAGATGGAGGCGGCGGTGGATCGAAGATGCGATGGGTACAACTCCGACATCCAGGGACCCCAGATGGCACTGCAGGCCAGGGCAATCCCGTAGAGAAAGCCGATCACTTCCAGGGTCTGAATCGTGACCGGAGCAAACAGATAGATCGGAATCAGGATGGCGCAGGCCACGAAGCCGGAAGCGGCCACGCGTCGGCCATAGCGGTCGCTCAGCCAACCCCAGCCCAGCGCCCCGATGGCGCTGCCGACGAACTGCCAGCCCACGATGTCGCCCACCGCGGTGTCGGGCACGCCCCGCTCGGTTCGCAAGAAGGTGGTGGCCCAACCGGTGAAGGCCTGGTAGGCGAAGAAATTCAGACCGCTCATCAGCGCCAGGAAGATGGTCTGCCGGCGCACGCCGGGCTTGAAGAGCTCCATCACCGGCAGCGTGCTGCTGGCCGTGGCCTGTCCGCCCACCAGCCCGTCCATGGGAACCAAGCGTCTGTCGTCGGGCACGAGTGCCAGGGCCAGGAACGCCAAGCCAACCGGAACCGCCCCGGCCCACAACATCAATTGCCAATCCATTCCGGCCCGGAACACGGCGGAGGACACGAACCCCAGGGCCGACACGGCCAGGTTGTAGGTGCAGAACACCACACCGGCGATGCGCCCTCGCACCTCGCGCGCGAACAGCCCCGAGTAGATGCCCACCGCAATGGGGAACATCGAACCCATGAAAAAGCCCAGGTACAGGCGCTGCGCGACAAGTTCAGCGTAGCTGCTCACCGCCAAGGCACCAAGCAGGCCCGATCCGAAACCGATCATCGAGATGACCAGCGCGTTGCGCCGACCGATCTTGTCGGCCACCTGCCCCATCACCACCGCCCCCACCAAGGCCCCGATGGACTGCAGGGTGTAGGCCGAGCCGGACTCGGTCAGCGTCAAACCCAGGCTCTCCTTGATGTAGGGCCGCAGAATGTCGATCGTGTTCCAGGACCAGGCGTAGAAGAAGTACGCCACCAGCAAAAAACCCAGGGCAAGCGCACGCCGGGGCAGGCCGAGTTCATCGGCGCGAATCCAAGAGGTGGGCTCGGTCTTCTCAGCGGTGCCCGGTGCGTGGCCTTGGCTCATGAGGAATAGCGCTCCGATGCAATTGCCGCGCCCTCGGCCATGGCCGCGAACTTGGCGTACACGATGTCGGCGTCAACGGCACCGAACCCCGCAAAGGTACCGAAGCCACAATCGGTGCCGGCCATCACGCGCTCAGGCCCGACGATGTCGGCGAAGCGTTGCAGCCGTTGGGCCACCAGGCGCGGGTGCTCCACGAAGTTCGTGGTGGAGTCGAGCACACCGGGGATGAGCACCTTGTCATCGGGGATCTGATGGCGCATCTCGGCGATCGTCTCCCATTCGTGGGCGTGGCGGGGGTTGGAGGTTTCGAACAGCAGAGCCTGTGGCTTGGCCTTCATCACGATCGGCAATATGGTCGACAGGGGTACATCCTTGTGATGAGGCCCTTCATAGTTGCCCCAGCATACGTGCATGCGCACGCGGTCGGCTGGAATGGCTACCAGCGCTTCATTGAGTGCCTCGACGTGCTGCTCGATGCGTCGAAGGTAGTCGGCTTCTTCCAGGTCTTTGTACATCATGTGCCGGCCCAAGCCCAGGTCTGGCGAGTCAAGCTGAAGGATCAACCCGGCGTCCACGATGGCGTGGTACTCGTGGCGAAGCGCATGTGCAAGCGCTTGCAGATACTGGTCGTCGTCCTGGTAGTGCCGGTTGGGCTGGAACAGCGCCACCACACCTGGCGAGGCGGCGTTCATGAAGATGCCCTGGGCACCATACTTGTGGGCTGCTGCCTTGACATGGGCGATGTCATGTTCCAGGGGCAGCAGGGACTTCACCTGAATCGGCCCGACGCAGCAGGGGCGGCGGTAGGTGGGCGTACCGCCCGCAGAAGCCAGTCGCTTCATGAAGCCCGGATAGTCCAGCAGGTCAGCAGGGGTGCGGCGGTCGCTGTCACCGTCAAACCCGGTGTAGCGGTCCTTGATGTAGGTGGCGTAGCTGATCTTGCTCATCTCGCCATCGCTGACGATGTCGATACCCGAGGCCACCTGACGCTTGACCGCCTCGTCCACCGCCGCGCGCATGGTGTCGTTGAACGCGGCCTCATCGATCGGCTCGCCGCGCTCGCGCGCGAAGATCTGCTCGACCACCGCTTGGCTGCGGGGGAGTGATCCCACATGGGTCGTGGGGAAGTGAAGTCGATTCTTCATGGAGGCTCGCGTTGGCTCGTCACAAACACCATGGCCGGCATCGAGCCGGCCATGGTTTTCAAAGGCGAGCGGTGATCAGAACTTGCTGTAGGTCAACTTCAGGCC
>JACCDW010706468.1_pt1 | contig 32198 bp, 29 predicted proteins | sample 7449781 | NCBI WGS metagenome assembly JACCDW01 (sample SAMN15323449, study PRJNA562643) | freshwater metagenome | isolation source: river surface water | place: USA:Blue River Watershed | collected 2017-08-18
ACTGGACTTGAGCACATACTTACTTAAATCGGGCACGGGCGGGCACTCGGTCTTAAGCATGTAGCTGCTGAGGTCGGGACATTGAGGGCATGGAGGAATACTAGACTTGAGGACATACTTGCTCATATCGGGTTCGCGGCAAGGAGGGCAGACAGGACGCGGCTTCGGGCATTCACACGGGCTCAGCTGACCACATGCCTGGCATAAAGGATTGGTGTGACCCTGGAATCCTTCACGATTGCGCCTCCCTAAAAGTGTTCCAATTACAAGACCAACTAATAGTGCTGCAATTAGGTGAAATACGGGCACCTTCATTCTGACTATTAGGGATGTTATTTCCAGCCAGGCCAGGACATGGGAGGGCAACCGCATGCCTCAGGTACACCGGTATAATAGTCCGTTTGAAGGCGATTACATATCATCTTTGCATAACCGCGCCAACTAAAATCTGCACTTACCTTGGCACCATCAGGTAGGCATCTAAATTCCGCCGGATTGAGTCCACGCTTACGGGCATTTTCACAAATTGTTTTGGCACGCTCCTTCCAATCAAAGCCGGAAGCTTGGTTTGCTGCAAAACTACCATATGCACGATTACGGGGGTCATAGGCAAAAGGGTCTGTGGGAGTTCCCTGGCCAGGCATGGGCATTAGGTCAGGTGCCTGGCTCGCGGAGGCGAGGTTGCCGGCGCTCGGTGTAGTCTGGGCCGCCGTTGGTTGCGCTGGTGGTGCAAGGGGTGCAAAGGCAGAATCAACACCAGCAAGTCTACCTTGAGGGAAATTTACATTAACAATATTCATCTTATTTGCAGCGGCTGCCTCATTGTCACTTGTGTACTTACCGCCAATACCGAGGCTGAACTGGAAGGATGTGCCTTTAAGGAATGCATCCATATACTTATTGGCGAGCTGCGATACAATCTGCTGACTCTCAGAGTCACGGGCTAGACCAGAGGGAAGTAAATTTTGCATATTGGCTGGTAGAGCTGTGGTAGTTAGCTCACCAAGGGGCATGTTAAAGTCACCTGAGCTGGCGAAGAGGGCATCAAGCTCATCCTTCCGAATAGGAATTTCTGACTCACTCATCGTGCCTTGTTGAAGCTGTTCCAAAATTCCGTTAATATTTTCATAGGCAAAATTAATCTGTGCAACACGCTGATTTGTCTCAGGGTCATTTGTGCCACTTGCTGTCAGGCGCATCATCTCCGCTGTTAGGCGCTGGACTGCATTTTGAAGGTCAGTGGAGGAGGCGCGATCAGCTGGTGCAGCAGAGGCAGATGGTGCAAAAGATGCAGAGGTAGAAGCAGATGCCGATGCAGATTCATATTCTTGTCTAAATTTAGCCAGTTCTACATTTATTGCAAACATATCAGATTGGAGTTCTTGTAAGGTTTGTTCTTTCATTAAATCACTTACAGGTTGATTATTTCTCAAAAGAGGCAGTTGTTCAGCTAATATATTTGAAATTTCAGTAAGTTTTTCTAATATTGGCCATCCTGGATGATTTGAAGTTGTCGCAACAATTCGCATGTATGCAATAGAATTATTAATAAACTTCTCGTAATTTTCAAATTCGGTTAGCGTAGCCATATTATTTGCATTTGTAAATCCTTCACGCTTCTTGAACAGATTACGCAGCACCGAGACGCCACTATCTTGGAATGACACAGGGCGCTGGATGACACCAGTGTTGACACTGGTGCGGAATGAACGCTGTAGATAGGCCACATTGCTATCCACTTCATCCAGATCCTTGACTTTTAGTTGGGACTGGACGCCAGGATTTTGCTGCAGGAAGTACAGCTCCTGCTCAACACGCGGCAAATCGGCCTTGGACTGCTGGAGAGGGAGCTGCACGGCAGGGTCAGATAAGGCTCTCATGAGTGGTGCCTCAAAGGAGAGGAAAGCGCGAAGCTGGGCAGCAGTCGTGATGATGCGCTCACGGCTCGCGGTCTCTTGTGCCGGGTCGCGGTAGTAAGTGGGGGCTGTGCTTGCAATCTGATTGTAGGGTGCGGACACAAGAGCGCCGGGCTTCAATGTTGGCTCAGAGCCGGCCACAAGGGGCGGCGACATAGGTACAATCTTGGGATTGCAACCAGCTCCATTGCTCTGGAATCCTTCATGGGCCTTCGGCCCATTCAGGCCACTAGCTCCCGATAAGAGCGAGAATCCTTCACGCTGAATAGAAGGCCCGCCAGGAGGGAGCGGAGCTTCAGATGGGCGCATAATCATGTATGAATAAAAGACGGCGATGCCGACTAAAACAATTAGGAGAAATGGGACGCCCGTCATATCTAATTGTTTCATATCATTTAATAAGGCGCTGGAATACTGCAGCCCCAGCAAGGAATACTGTCTTTGCGAATATACTCGTCCTTATTAAAAGGTTTGCAGCCACTATAGTCATCACCTTGGCGCATTGCAGGAGAATTCATATTCTGGCTGTACTGTCCAAAGGCAGCTTGCATGGGCGAGGGCAAAGTGTTTGGCCGAAGGGCTGGGCCCTGGGACGGAAGGGCTGGGCCCTGGCCCTGGGCTGGACCGGAGGCAGCAGTATCAGGCTTAGCTAAGCTATCTTGTACAGCTTTAACAATCTGTGGACGCATATAATCGTAAAAGTCACTTGCACTCAAAGTGATAGTGCCAGAGGAAGCATTTGTGAAAGATTCTATGCCAAGCCAGAGACTTAGGCCAGCTACAACAAATAGTACAAGAAGAACCATTAAAGTATTGCGATTCAACATCTCTATTACAACCGGCTATAAAATTGAATTCTATTATAGTTACTAACATGCTACACAATGCTTTCAAGTAGACACACTGAGGACGATAAGGTTGAAGCCGGTATTGATGAGGCCGGACGCGGTTGTTTCTGGGGAGACATGTATGCAGCGGCAGTTATTTGGCCGGCGGAGGCAAACTGGACCGCCGAAGTCCGAGCCGTTTCAGAGCAGCTCCGTGACAGTAAGAAAATTAGTCCAAAGAAGCGTGAGCGACTGTGCGATGAGATTATGCGACATGCAGTGGCTTATGGAGTCGGTACCGTGAGTGCAGCGGAGATTGATGATAATGGTATGACATGGGCAAATCAGACGGCGTTTGCTCGGGCTCTGGATGGCCTTGGTTCCAAGCCTGAACGCATCTTGATTGATGGAATTTTAGGGTTACCAAATGGCACTAGTGATGCAGAAATACATACAATTATAGAGGGAGATGGACAATATATGTGTATTGCGGCGGCATCAATTCTTGCAAAAGTCAGTCATGACAGATGGCTGCAGGGGCAAGTGGATGCGGACCCGGACCTAGATGTGCGTTATAATTTGCGGTCCTGTAAAGGTTACGGAACCGCAAAGCATAGAGCTGGATTAGAGGAATTTGGTCTACATCCGATGCATCGGCGGCGCTTTATTGTGAAAACGGCAGCCCCTAAATGTTTAGTGAAACTTAAGCGCGCCTAGTAAAACGGGACTTTGGTGCCATTCGCGGTTTGCGTGTGTAACCACGACCACCTTGGCCACCACGACCACCTTTTCCACCAGGACCACCTTTTCCACCAGGACCACCTCTTCCTGAACTTGAGGACGACGAAGATGGTTTTTTACTAACTATTTTCCATTCCGAGTTATTCTCAGCAGCACCATTCTCTCCTCCAGGCGCGGCCGTGCTCTGTGGAAGTAAGGGGTTAATATAACCATGCTGTCCTTGCCCTCCTGAGCCTGCTGCCGCAGGCTGTCCTTGTCCTCCTGAGCCTTCTGCCGCCATGCGCTGTCTTTTTGCTAGAGCTTCTTGCTCCCTTGTTTCCTTACTTGATTTTTGCTCAAGACTAGCAGCTAACTTTCTTTGTGCTAATAATATTTCGTGAGCTTCTTTTTTTTGTTGCTCTTTTGCCGTTTTTTGCCCTTTTGTACTAGTTGGCATAGTTCTCAGCCCTTCAAGTAATGCAATGCCTGTCTGAGCGTTTCTATGTACTTTACTTCCATTCTCTTTAGAATTTGTAAGTACATATGAATTCCTATTTTTGGGGCTCATTTGTGTTCCAGTATTGGACATATGTAGGCGTTTGGTTTCTTTACCATCTCCAGAAAAATGGTTTGAAAAATGTGAGCCTTCACGAGTACGAACCCTTTCCCCTTCAACAAAAACCCTTGAAGGTCCAATAGAAATATGATAATTTAAAGCGTCTAATGGCCTACCCCCCACTAAGATCATAGACATTCCATTGTGATTAGTTATATGTTTACTTAGAAATATACCTCGCAATCCAGCACTAGTTACTCCAACATAACCACCCCAGCCAATTGTTACAGGGCGATCCCCCCCAAGTGTTGCTTTGGGTTTAAATGAGCCATCAGAAGGTCCGCCCCCGCCACCACCAGCTGCTGCACCACCCTGTCCTAATTGTTTAAAAAAAATGTTACGAACATCAGGAGTAAATGTTAAAAAAAAGCAAACTCTAATATCAGTTCTTTTTCCAAAAAATAACGCTAAATTATTTTTATCATCTGAGTCAGCAAATTCCCCTAATAGTATCATAATTGATATTTGTGGACAGGCTGTATGCGATTTTCCAAGTCTCATATACATTTCTTGATGAATTTCTTCACGCACAGCTCTTTCTATAGATGCCTGCATTAGAATTGTTATTTGTCTATCTATCCATTTAATAGCTGCACATTTAGCATCGGGTGTCATATCCTTTGTATCACGAATGTGAAGAAGACTGGCTTCATACTCTGCCTTTTTATCGGGAGAAAATCTGGATGCATGTATCTGTAATTCATTCCATAAATATGCAATATACTGTCCAATAATATCATTAAGAAAAAAGCCTGGGCTTTCACCAAAAGAGGGTGTGCTGCGACCACTTGCAGAAGAGGGTGTGCTGTGACCACTTGCAGGAGAGGGTGTGCTGCGACCACTTGCAGAAGAGGGTGTGCTGTGACCACTTGCAGGAGAGGGTGTGCTGCGACCACTTCCTACAGAACTTGAACCTGCTCTTGTCAGTTGATGTTTACTAAAAACTTCATCTCTTGCTGATTTATATAGCTGAAAAATCAGTTCCTGCAAAAGTATTGCCGCAACATCAAAAGTAATACCGAGTGCCTTTCTTATAGCTCTAATTGCATTTAGTTTATTTTCATCAGCGCGGATTTCAAAAATTGACTGTGCAGTATCAGTCGCGCGTCCACATGTACCAACTAATGGAAAAGTTGCTGATGCGGCCTCATAAGTTGTTCCAGCTGAAGGACTGGTGGCAAGGGGAAAACCTGTGCCGCCAAAACCAGAGGGCTCTACAGCAGCAGGTAAGGCCTCAGCAGGTCCACTAGTAGGAGGCAACTGCCCCGATTCGAAATTAGCTCGGACTCTTACAGTACCACTTACTGATTTTGATAAGCCAGAAGATTGTGCTTGGCTTCCTGTACCAGCTGGCCCTAATTCATTAAGTGCATTGCCTGTAGTCCCAGCACCAGCTGCATTATCACTTAATGTTCGTGGCAATAAGATAGATGATTGTGCTTGGCTTGCCGCAACAGCTGGTTCAAATGCACTAAGTGCATTATCTGTAGTCCCAGCAACAGATGGTTCAAATGCACTAAGTGCATTGCCTGTAGTCCCAGCACCAGCTGCATTATCACTTAATGATCGTGGCAATAAGCCAGAAGATTGTGCTTGGCTTGCCACAACAGCTTCTTTAGGCAATCCTTCAAGTTGTGACTGATGTACTTTAATCTCTTCCTCAATTGCCTTAATTTCAGCCCTTAATTTTTCAGCTCTAGCTGGAAGACTTAGGCGATACTCTCTTGACAAACCAAATTTACGCCCAATTTCAAATGTAACCTGCCCAAGTTCCTGAAGTTTACTATCATGCTTTTGTTGTAATTCTTCTATTAGCCCCTCAATTTCTTTACGAGACATCTACTATAATCATAGCATAAAATATTATGATTAATGTATGTAATTATGACCTTATTTCCAACTAACAATTAGGTGAATATCTAATTGCGGCGGTTGCGGCGAGTCATGTTGCGGCGATTCTTACGGTTACGGTTCTTGCGCATGGTATTCTTGCGGTTACGGTTACGACGAGTCATGTTCATCTTTTATATCTATTGCTGCGATTATAATTCTAGCCTCGGCTCCAGGCATCTAAGAGAGCCGTATCCTCTGCACGGGCCTGAATCGCCTCCTCGGCACCGTAAAAGTGCCCCTCGCCGGACGCAATTGCTAGCACCTTTGGCTGCCCACCTCTTGCCCTTAAAGCCCGAATCCACTTGACCGGCTCATATGCGTACACCTGAGTGTCATTCAGCCCTGTTCTGCACAGAACTTTTAGGGCCGGAATACCCTCGGCCGGAACATTGGTCACAGGACTATATTTTACCCAGAAAGCCAAATCTTCCAGCCGATGTGCCGGGTCGCCAAACTCATCATACTCCATTTCAGTGAGAGGAAGTGCAGGGTTTGTCGCCGTCTGCAACACATCCACATATGGTACTTCTCCATAAACTATGCCAAAGAGCCGACCCTTAGGGTTCCTGTTTGCCAGACTACCAATTAATACTCCACCCGCCGACCTGCCATAAATAGCAGTACGGTTAGCAGGGATTTGTAGCCGTGACTGTAAGGCTGCGACACATGCTTCTGCATCTTCAATAGCGCGTAGGCGACCCGTGCGCCGACCAGCTTCTGCCCAGGACCAGCCATTATCTCCTCCACCACGGACAAATGCATAGCCGACCGCCCAGCCGGCCTCTAAAAGTGGCGCCCATGACTTACGAACAGAACCAGGTGCCGTGGGAATACCATACGCGCCGTACATGACAACAAGTAGCGCACGAGGCCGACGCGTTGTCGCCGCATAACCATAAGTGACTTCTGTTCCATCAGTGGAGGAGGCCCGACCTTCATGCCAAGCAGTGCCGCGTTGCACATGGCCTGGCCGAATAGAACGAGTAATGATTCCTGGACCAACAACTTTTAGGAGTGTTGTGGTCTGAGTCGGTGTCGCCACGAGCACAGCCAGTTCACCGCTAGACCACAGGCGCCACACATCCACCTCCACTTTTGCCGCAGGGTAATTAAAGACATGTCTGTGCTTGATGTAGCCGTGCACGGTTCCATGGCTGCGCGTCATAAGTAGACCTGTGACCGGGTCATAGAAGATGGGGTCGCCCTGTGCGGCATCAAGGCGGGGACCTTGGCCTCCACGAATCTCATAGTAACCGGCCTGAGTAAGTACAATGCGCACTGGCTGGCCCTGATAATAACCACAAGGTAGATGCCAAATTGCATCCTCATCAATGCGCTTCCAGCCATCAGCGCCAAGGCAGAACAACTTTGAGTAGCCATTATTGTCTGCGACTGCAAAGAGGCCTCGGTCACGAGTCTTCACAAGTCCAAGGGAGTATTGATGGTCGGCCTCCTCGTACTCTACGCGAAAGTCGCCGCCATCAGCGGCCCGAACAGAGCAGATTTGTCTGTACCAGAGTTTCTTCTCGGGCCGTAAAAAGTAGACACGGTCGCCGACTGCTGCCACCTGCTCACCCACATTCTGCACTGTCCATAAGCGACGACCATTGGGACCACGACAGATAAGCTGGTCTAAGTGTGACCCGCCGCCCACATCTTCAACAGTTAGTATTTTTCCATCTTCCGTGCAATCAATATCTTGCGCTTTGCGAGTGCCATTAGTAAAAAAATGGACTGAGTCCGTTTTTTGACTTGGACCTTTCACCCGATACTTGATAGAGCCATAACTCCACGGCCAAATCTGTATTCCATTCGCACCCATAAGCTGAAACCAAGGATAATCATCTTGTGCCGCCTCTAATGACTTCTTGAAGGCCGGGAGTCGCAACTGCACCGCCGGTACACTAATAGCATCATTAAATATAGCTTTTTCTTCACGAAGAACCGCGGCCCATGCTGCGCCACTCATACGCTCCAGGGCAGAAGTCCTGTCGCGCCAAGCAACCGGGCCAATATCACGCACCGCCATCTGTTATTTCAAGTACTAAATATCTTAAAATATGCAGACTAGGAGGCCGCATAAATGTCCACCATTGATGTAAGCCAACTGGGTCTTCAATACGGGCTGCCTCCATAAACATAGTATTATTATATGTTAGACCCAGGTCTTTTACACCGTAAGCCGCCCAACTATCAAGATCATCATACTGCTCTGCATGGCCCGGTAGTTCATCACAAATGCGTAACATGGCGCTAACTCGCCGAATAGTTAGGCCACTGCCTCCACAAATATGCGAATGCCATGGCCAACGCGCACAGACAAAATCATAATCCCTAATTGTCTCTGGAATCGGTTTACGCAAGTATGAATCAATCTCAGCACATAGCGCATAAGTCGCAGGAATAGATTCCCAGAACTGCCGACTTTTATAGAATGAAATATATCTATCACGCGGCGACCTGTCGTCTTTCTCAATAAGACGCACAGTTGCACGGAACCGGTTTGGTCCTAATATACGATAAATTTCATCAATATTCTCATGACTACAGTAGATAATTAATGACCAATTGCGGGCAAAATAACATGTATTTAATATATGGAACTCTAAATGTGGTAGAGTGCGCGTTTCATATATAACAATTGCACGGTCTGACACTAACGGTAGTTTATAGTTTTGCCACCAGACTTTTAGGGTTGGTAGATATTTTTTAATAAAGTAATTAAAAATAATTGGCTCTAGTGTCATACGAAGCCTATGAAAATGCGTTTTTGCATCTGTACCTGCCATAGCAGAATTTAACCATGATTGGAAAAGTGAAATCACGGTCTGCTCCATTGTACCTAAATGATGGCCAACTTTTAGGTGTTGCCCATCTAAAAGTGGGGCACACCATTCTCATAAATGCCCGAGCGAACTGTCCAGTTACTTTATTCAAAGGTAAATCACTTTGGTCTGAGCAAAGATGTCACTGTACTTATGCGACTTTTTTCCGAAGCCACTGGCTTCCGTTGCAGCGTGGCTGACCCTCATGAGCCGCCAAAGCCGGCCGACATCAACATACACTTAGAAGTGCCTGTGTACGCAAATGTACCCTGGGCTGCGGTTAATGTGCTACTTGTTAACCCTGAGTACTATGTGCCGTCCGCTTTTGATGGATACATGGCAGACTTTGATGCCCTAATTGTTCGCGATGCAGCTTCGGCAGAGCTTTTCCGCGAAGTCTTTGGCTCTAAGGTAGTGCATCTACCAGGCCTTGGTGTGGGCGCACCTGGACCCAATATTAAGAAGTCCAAAGAGCCGCTGAATGGCTGGCTCTGGATTATTGGTGGTTCGGCGCGTAAAATGGCGGCGGCGCGGGCATTTTTGCCTCTTGTTGAGGCTGGCGACGATAACATTAAGATTATTACAAGTCGCGAGGATTATGCAAATGAGTTGAGACGCTTGGCCAAGGGGCGCCCTATCACAGTGGAGCAGGATTTCTTGGAGCTGGAAGAGCTGCAGTTCTTGCAGAAGAATCATCGTGGTCACATTGTGCTCTCGGAGGCCGAGGGTTTCAGTCACGCAGCTGCGGAGGCGCGACAGGTAGGAGCGCTTGTTTTTTCCAGCCGTTGCCCTGTACTTGTGGAGGTAGCCGAGGCTGCAACGCTGTTCACTGGCGCCGAGGCGACCAAAGACCCTAAGGGTCGCTTTTTTACAGTTGATTGCACGACTTTTAGTCGTGAGGATTGGGTCCGGGCCCAGGAAACTTTGGCTAAGCATACGCCAGATGCACGGTCCGATGATGTGGCACGCGCTGCGAACAAGGCACAGTGGCTGGCAAAGATTAATGAACTTCGCAGCCTGGCGAATGAGCGCATTAAGGGTATTAGGCATCTACCGCCTATTCTTCTGCCTGCAGACTGTCCAGAAATCAGTATTGTGACGCCGACTTATAATAGACGGCGTATGATTGACCTTGCATTCCATAATTTGATGTGGTCCGACTATCCAATTTCCAAGATTGAGTGGATTGTGGTAGAGGACAGTGATGATATTAATAAGTCGGCAAGCGATAAGATTGTGGATTTTGCCAGCCGTTGTGCGGACCTGAAGCTGGAATATGTGCCACTGGCCAGGCGACACACTGTGGGTGAGAAGCGAAATATTGGGTGTGCCCGTGCTACGCGCGATATTATTGTCTTTATGGACGATGATGACCATTACCCGCAGACCAGCCTTCGCCGCCGCGTTGCCTGGCTGCTTTCGCAGCCTCAAAAGAAGGCGGCTTGCTGTACAATGATGGCAATGTATGACCTGGTTCGTGGAACTAGTGCTGTAAATGTACCACCTTGGGGCTTGCCGCTGGGCCAGCGTGTTTCGGAGGCGACACTGACTTTTAGGAAGGAGTTCTGGGACGAGAGGCCATTTGCTGAGACAAATGTGGCGGAGGGAGAGGAGTGGCTTGCTGGGCGTGAGGCGGAGGTTCTTGAGATGCCGCCACAGCAAATTATTGTGGCGATGTCACACGGCGGCAACATAAGTAGTCGTCGTATGCCAGCTGATGCAAAGCCATCCTGTTTCTGGGGCTTTGGTCCAGAAATGCTGAAATTTTTGCATGGACTTGCAGGAATGCAGGTTGAGTTTGAGGGGAAGCCAAAGAAAGGGGCCTCTAAAAAGTAGAGCTGCGTCGGCGCGTTTTTCTCAATCCGCCACCCTGCTGTGCCTTTCGTGTGAACCGACCTTTAAGAGATGAATATGCAGAAGAGGCTTTTGCAGCAGCTGCATCCTTGGCAGACTGAGGAACAAGACCATATGCCTTTTTGCCAACATTTATGGCGGTTTTAACCGGAACACCTGTGGTGGACTGGATAAGTGTTGGTGCATGCTTGAGTGCCACGCGCGCCGTTGGACTTGTTACTGCGCGCTTTAAGCCCTCCTTACTAAATCTTTTAACGGGCGGCAGATTAGGCTGCTCTTGGGCGCGAGCCTCCTTGAGATTTTTATGAAACTCCATTAAATTTTTTACAGGAACACCGGTAGTGGCCTGTAAAACAGTTGGAGCATGCTTTATTACAGCCTGACCGACCTTACTGTCTTTAGCCTGTCTGCCATATTCCAAGGCCTTTTGAGTGTATGCACTATCTTTAATTTTGCGACCATAATCTAAAGTACTATCTTTTGCAGATGAGAGGATAGAACTGCCACGACTCTTCATCTCAGAAAAAGATAACTTTCTTGAACTGGCTTGTTGTGATAGTGGGACCTCAGGTGTTGCCTCAGGTGTTGCTTCAGGTGTTGCCTCAGGTGTTACCTCAGGTGTTGCTTCAGGTGTTGCCTCTGTTTCGGCTTCAGGAGTTGCCTCTGGTGTAGCCTCTGATGGTGCCTCTGATGGTGCTTCAGAAGTTGCCTCTGATGGTGCTTCAGGAGTTGCCTCTGGTGTAGCCTCTGATGGTGCCTCTGATGGTGCTTCAGGAGTTGCCTCTGGTGTAGCCTCTGATGGTGCTTCAGGAGTTGCCTCTGGTGTAGCCTCTGATGGTGCCTCTGATGGTGCCTCTGATGGTGCCTCTGATTGTGCTTCAGGAGTTGCCTCTGATGGTGCCTCTGGAGCTGCCTCAGGTGTAGCCTCTGGAGTTGCCTCTGGAGTTGCCTCTGGTGTAGCCCCTGATGGTGCCTCTGGGTCAGCTTCAGATTGACTATTAGGGGTTGCTGTTTCAACAAGGCCACTAAGTATCCCTCCTGTCTTACACTGCAATAAACTTTCAGCCTGTCCTAAAAGTCCTTCGGTGCCACCACTCAATAGTCCTTGAAGTCCTCCAGCAGCAGAGGACACAGTTTGACCGGCGTCAATGGCCTGTGCAGCAGCTCCACCAGGAATGATATCAATTTGAGGCATAAGTCGTTTTGCAAGCTCACCACTCAGATTATCCGGATCAATATCTTTACATGCCGTCGCTTGTAGCTCTGGCACCATAGGTATGTTCAGCATTTCAAGTACAAATCGGAGGGGCGGAATAAGTTTCAGAGGCTCTAAAAGTGCCTTAACCGGCGCCGAGCAGTAAATCTCGGGCTGCTGGACTAAAGTCTGTAAGTTCTGAATATCGGCAAAGCTTGGAACAATTTCCGTTGGTACCGTGGGAAAAGTAACTTTGACGCCAAGGGGCTCCGCCGCCTCATTAGCCTGCGCCTGAAATTTGGCAACATTTTCATTAATTTGGTCAACAAGGGCGCGGAATGGACCGACACCAGCCTCCAGTGGATTTCGGATAAAATCGGGTGCAAATGTGGAGAATGACCATAAGAAGAATCCAACAATCATGGACTTGCCGGCCTTATATATGTTGAGCCGAAGTTCAGTGGCCAAATTAGGCTCAATGAGCATCCAAGCATCACGCAAAACTTTTAGGAAAATACCGAACATAAGTGGCTTATTTCCGAGGAGACCCATTAGGGAAAAGAGGCCATATTTCCACTCACCTCGCAACACATCAAATACCGCCATGGAGATACTCATCATATTTCGGAGAAATGGTAGCTGAATAGGTGAAAGTACAATCATAATCCGTAAAAGTTCAAGTACAGTATTTGTAATTGGCAGAATGGAGCGCGCAGGAATCTGGAACTTTGGTGGAGGAATGCCAATCACTTGTAGTGGATTGGGAATAAATGGGTCTACTTTAAGTTCGCTGGTGAATGCAACGGGGCCAATCTGGCGTGCAATAGATCGATTCTGGTCATCCAACTTATCCAAGTAATCCGTCATTTTAAAGTATAAGTTATCCACACTTATCTGCTCAGGGTCCACGGCATGGCTAGCTAAATTCATAATCTGGTCAGCAAGCTGATTTGGGTCCACTGCACCTCCATACTGTGTATGATTGCCGCCTTTCTGGCTCCGAAAGCCACACCATTCCGCGATCAGTGGCTCTACGGAATCTAAGAGTTTCTCGGCCTGGGCTGCTTCCTCATCCGTGAATGCCCGAGAGCCGTCTGGCATCGTAATTGTTTTTGCCCAACCAGGCGCGGCAGTGTGTTTGACAATTAGGAGTAATTGGGAGATAATATGTAAAAATGTATATAAGTTATTCTCCGCACCCTCTATCAAGGGCATTTTGCGAAAAAGCTCTTGAATGGAGCTGAACGATGGCTCAGCCGACATATCTACTTACCCTAGGCACTACAATTTAAACAAATTTCAGGTTCCGCAGCAGCCGCTTGGCGCAGCACGGCCGCCTGCAGCTCCGGGTCCACAGTGAACTTTTGCGCCATGACCGGTGCACGGGTGCGCAAATAGTAGACGCCGGTCTTCAGGCCACGCCGCCATGCGTAAAAGTGCATACTTGTAAGTTTTGCATTGGTCGCGTCGGGTACAAAAAGATTCAGGCTCTGACTTTGACAAATAAATGCACCCCGTGCCGCCGCCATATCAATAAGTGTGCGTTGCTTCAGCTCCCATGCTGTCTTATAAAGTCCCTGTAGCGTCTGTGGCACTTCAGCTAGGCCTTGGACCGAACCATTATTTGCAATAATCTTCTGCTTGAGTTGCTCATTCCATAGACCATAACGGACGAGGTCGCGCATCAGATACTTATTTACAATGATGAACTCGCCGGCAAGTGTTCGGCGGCTGTAAATGTTACTTGTAAATGGCTCAAAGCACTCATTATAACCGAGAATCTGACTTGTAGATGCCGTAGGCATAGGGGCCACTAATAGTGAATTGCGGAGGCCTTGTGCTGCACGGCTACGAAGTGCAGTCCAGTCCAGCGTATCCACAGTTAGGGGTGTAACGCCCCACAAATCAGGCTGAAGGCGCCCTTGGCTTGCTGGAGACCCGGTGAAAGTCTCATAGCTGCCCTTTGTAGCGGCAAGTGCAGCGCTCTCTTCCACAGCAGCATAGTAAATGTGCTCAAAGATGCGCTGATTGAGGTCAGCTGCCTCGTCTGACTCCCAGCGAAGCCGCATAAGTGCAAATACATCGGCAAGGCCCTGTACACCAAGACCAACAGGACGATGGCGCATATTAGAGCGGCGTGTCTCAGGCGTCGGGTAAAAGTTAATATCAATCACGCGGTCCAGATTACGAATAGCCTGGCGCACCACAGTGCGTAGTCCCTCAAAGTCAAAGCGCCGCTCCGCCTCATTCACAAAGTAAGGCAGGCCAATGGATGCCAAGTTGCACACGGCGGTCTCCTCGGGACTAGAGTATTCCATGATTTCGGTGCATAAATTGGACGACTTAATTGTCCCGAGGTTCTGCTGATTACTTTTAGAGTTGGCAGCATCTTTGTAGCACAAATAGGGTGTGCCAGTTTCAATCTGTGTTGTTAGAATTTGGAACCAGAGCTCCTGGGCTGGCATTGTTTTCCTGCCGCGACCCTCGGCTTCGTAGCGCTCATAGAGTGCCCGGAACTCCGCGCCATGCACATCGGCGAGCCCAGGTGCCTCGGCGGGACAGAAGAGAGTCCAGGTGCCGGCGGCTTCTACGCGCTCCATGAAAAGGTCTGGAATCCAGAGACCGTAGAAGAGGTCGCGCGCCCGCTCTTCCTCGCCACCCGTGTTCAGCTTGAGGCGGAGCCAATCCTCAATGTCCGCATGCCAGGGCTCCAAGTAAATGGCGAAGCTGCCATTGCGTCTGCCGCCACCATTATGTGCAATTCCGAGATTGGTAACCATGTAATCATGGGGGGCATCTACCTCAAAGTCATGTACTGGACCTTCATAGTAGACTTTATCAAATGACTGGATTGCGCGCAGCGAAAAACCATTATAGTCACTGCCACCAGGCGAAGCAATAAAATCACCCACATTAAGTTCATTCATAGTATAATAGTCCAGTACTTTGAGGCCGGCATTTAGCTGTGCAATAACAGTGGTCAAATCTGCACCATCTGACTTAACACTAAGGATATCATGGTCGCGAGTCACTTGTACAGGCGCCGCATAACCGTCCACCTGGACCCGATACATATTATCCGCCCATTGATGGATGACGGATTGATTGACACGCTGAAATCCATTACTGGTCATAATCCGTTCACCGACGGCGACCTCGGAGATAGCCTTGGGTCCTGATTCGGTGGTTACAAGTGTCTCTGGTGTAAAACATTGGTCAACATATCGCGCAGTACCATTGAACACGCGGAGCATGGGCACCAGACCATTAGAGGTGCCGTTTGTTCCGCGAATGATGGAGCCTTTGGCACGAATATTACTGCAGTGCAGACCAATGCCGCCTGCATACTTACTGATAAGTGCACATTGCTCCAGCGTTTCATAGATACCACGAATACTATCATCGCGCATAGCAACAAGATAACATGACGACATTTGTTGATTTGGCGTGCCGGCATTGAACAAGGTCGGCGTGGCATGCGTCAAGGCCTTACGACTCATAAGGTCATAGACTGCCGCCGCCTGCTCCCAGTCATCCGGCCAAAGAGCAAGGGCAACGCGCATCCAGACATGTTGCGGCCTCTCTACAATCTGACCCTTAGAGTCCTTCAGCAAATACGCCTTCTCAAGTGTCTTGAACCCGAAATAATCAAAAAGGAAGTCGCGTTCATGGTCTAGCGTGGCGTCAATGGCTTCGGCATGGCGGCGTGCAGCCGCCAGTAGCTCAGCGGAGATGTAACTGAGAGGTTCGCCGGTCTTTGGATGTACCTGATTGGCAAGGCGTTCAATGACTTTTAGGAATGACGGCTCTGTGCTGCGCTGATGGTTGCTAATTGCAATACGGGCTGCCAGTGTTCCATAATCAGTATTTGTAGTACAAAGACTAATAGCAAGTTGGGCAGCGAGGTCATCAAGTTCAGCCGTCCGGACACCGTTATAGATTCGGGCGAGGACGCGCTGGGCAATCAGAGTCGCGTCCACGGCCAGACCCTTAGCAACTGCCTCAATTCGGGCCTGTACTTTCTCAAAGTGTACCGGCTCTTTGGAGCCATCGCGTTTAACAACATGCATTGTGGCGGCCATCTACTTATTCTGGTGCTGCAGACTTAAGTCTGTGCTAAAAGTATAGATGTCAGTTTCTTGGGGGCAGCCTTCTTACGGTTCAACATATGCAAAGAGTAATTATAACCGCTCTCCTCCTTCATATTATAATCCACAGACAGCAAAAGCAATAATTGGCTATCAGATGCAGCAGGCGCCACTTGGCCCTGGTGCAAGTCGTAATGCGCGTACACAGTATGCGGTAAATTATCATCAAATGCTGAACCAGTTTGGCCAAATGTCCATTAAGGGGGGTAAGACAAGAAGGAGAAGAAACTCTAAGAAGACCCGTCGCCATAAGTAGAAATGCTTCGTACACGCCGTGTCCCAAAATCGTATAGAAGAATTATGGAAAATCTTAAGCGGCGTATCCGGCCTACGCGCCCCAGTCTAAGTCCAATTATTGAAGTGCCAAATGAAAACAATAGCAACTATAATACAAACAATTATATAAGTAATAGCAATAATTCCGCACCTGGTCACAATGAGGAGCAGTTACTGGCAATAATGGCTGCACCACGCTCGGGGCGGCCAATTGCATTTAGGAATGTATCAACGCCGGCTGCAGTAGCGGCCGCCGCTCCTCAGGCTATACGACCAGTTGTCGCTCCTGGTGGCGGTGGCGGTGGATCCGGCGCCTTTAAGCCCTCCTTCGGCTCGGCGTTTAAGAAGCCAGGGACGGGTGGTGCTCGTTTTTCGGCTAAGAGACGCACGCATTGCTCTAAAAAATTGAAGTCGCGTCGCCGCCGCTGAGCAAGCACACAAAATGAGCATTGATTACGATCGCGTCCTCCTCCGTTATGCCGAGTACAAGGCGAGCCCTTATAAGAACCTCCGCTCACTATCACAGGGCACAAAGAATCGCCTATTTGACCGAGTAAGCCAGGCAAACACTGAGGGTAGTCAGTGTGCTCTATGTGACGGTGACATTGTGATTAACTATGTAGAGAATAAGGTAGTCGGCGGACTTGCACAAATGCTACCAGTTGGCGCAACTGACCGTGAGGTGTTGGATGAAGTATATCTGGGAAATGTGTCGCTTGCAACTCTAATCCATTGCGCATCAGATGCACAATGGGCTAGAGTAATAGATGGCCGCGGTAATGAGCGTGCTCGTCGCATCTTCAGGCAATTGGATGAGCATGCCAAGAACAAGATAGACTGTTATCATATTCGGCTTGTTGCAGATGGCCAACTACTTCAAGGTTTCATCACGAAACACAAGGCGAGTCCGCACATTGAGGCGTATTTGGCACAGGCCCAAGCCCCGCTAATAGTATATTATGGCTATCAGAAGGCCGAGGTGTTGAACAGCTGCCTGGTGCATCTTGAGTAGATGAATTGGTGTTGAGAAAAAGCTCTAGTTCAAAATGAGAAATATCATCCAAAGAAAAAGTTTCTACCTCTTCCTGTGCTAAACTATGAATCCGAATCTCCTCTATTTTTTGGTCAACTGCTGCCGATTCTTCCTGACTCAGCTGCCCTAGCAACTCTTCCTCTTCTTCACTTAATGACTCTAAGGGTTCCTGTGGAGCGCTTTGGGGCAAGTTAAGTGGAACAATAACGGCCTGTGGTTCAGGCTCTACAGTCTTCACTTCAATACAGCCGCACAAAAACCAGCGACTATATGTATCCGCAAAACACTCATGCTTAACTCCGCTGGGACTCTGCCAAAAAAAATATGGAAGCTCATATCCTAAATGGTGGTGCATACGCATTTCAATCCGACAATTAAGTCGTGCCCAAGTATCTAGGGCCCATAGTATATCATTCATCTCAGCAACTTCAGGTAAACAGCAATCTATCCATACACGATACACATCTGGACTTGCAGCTATACTTGGACTCCGGAAAAAGCGTAAAGGTGGTCTGTCCGTGTGCGCTTGCACATCCGTGTGCGCTTGCACATCCGTGTGCACTTGCACATCCATTACCTTCTATTCAGCTGCCAATATTAAAGTGCCGACTCACTGAGCATATCTCCTTCAAAGGCCTCAATAAGAGTATTTGCCTCAGAAATATGACTGTTACAGCTGCGAAGTAGCTCATATGCTACATGATAAGTTGCCAGATCAATCATCTGACTTGCAATAAAGCGCTCATGCTCCTCATAAGTTGGAGGCGAGAGAGCAATAGTTGCGGCGACCTCTGCGGCAAAGTAGCGCTTCTTCTTCTCATAAGGTGGCAGAGCCTCAAAGGGTACAATTAGGTGATGACGCCCCACTGCCTTGCCGCGAACTGCCCAGGAAAGATAAGTATGACTTAGCGCTTTATGCACTGCCCTGGCGCGCTCCTCCATAGATGTAGAAGTTCCAACTAGGCGCATAATAGTGAATACGACTGCAGCAATAGAATCCATTTCATATGAACTACCACTATCTACTGAAAACTGTGGAGGTGCTCCAAGGTCAAAGCCGTCACTACAGTAATAGATGCGTGCAAAGATATCATATAATGGTCTCGTTGCCACACTAAATTCATAAGCTAGTGGCCTAACATCTGCTGGTTCAAGCTGATTAATTCCATAATCCGCTTTCTCAGGATTGGTCAGGAATTGTGCAAGATAGGCAGTATTAGACGATTGGTTAAGCACAGAGGTGGCAGCGGACATTTTCTAACTTTTAGTTGTATCCGGTCTCTAAGTCACGCCATGTATCAATTTTATGTGCCCGACCATTAGTAAGCAGTCGCCATGTATTTAGCTGCAGCAATCCTAATTGTACTTTTCATCGGGCTTGCGCTCGTTATGTATGCGCCGGCAACTGTTCGTGCCGCACCCGCTGTTGCCACGCCTCGTTCTGTACCTTTACCATACTACGGTGTCCAGGAGAACTTTAAGGTGACCGACCTCCCAATTGGCGGTGGCGATTCACCAGCACTAGACTCACCACGCACGCCCTATACTTTACTTAATGATGCACTGACGCCAATCATGACCGGTGAGCCACCATTAGAGCAGACAACTGCTCAGAGTTGTAACGCGACAGACTATAATGCTGCGCATTCACTTACAGGCAACTTTAGCAAGATAACAAACAATAACATGCCGACTTATCCTGATAATTGTACTGGTCCACGCCAAGAGTTCACGATGTCATTCTACAAAAAGGAGGCAGCTGGGCCAGCTCCTGCTTATTTAATGGGAGGTTCTGGTTTCAGGAAGTAGGTTTCAGGACGACAAGACATTTAGGTGTTTCGGGCTTGCGGCGCACCCGCGCCTCAGGTACAACAAATTCTCCGCGCCGAGCCGCTGCTACATCTTCCCAGAATGCATCAATCTTCGGCATAGCCGCAGCCCAATATGCCCGGTTCCTGTGCACAGTTGTCTCATTCCATGTGACAACCTCCCACAGAACGCGTTCCATTACCACCTCGCCCTCTAAAAGTCGTCCGGCATCCGGCTCCTCAGCCAGCAGCCCTGGCTCATCATACAGGTACCGACTTTTAGGGATTCCTGATTCATCCTCTCGTTGAAGCCGCCAAATGACTCCAAACATACCTTCCGCGACAGGGCCAGCAAATTCCATTGGTGCGGCCGATGAATATGGTGCACGAAACTTCACCTCCACATAGTCACACATATCCAGGTCACATACTTCCATCTGCTGCTGCATCTGTGCATAATAATCATCTGGCACTGTCTCATCAGGAATCCGTGTCACCGGACATTTAATCTCTAAAAGTCGCCCTGCTCTTGGCCCTTTAGCTACAATACCATCAGGACTGGCGGCAATCCGTGCCAGTGACGCATGCCGAATTCGCCCCGCTTCTTCCACTACACTTTGGTACCGCCGCTCATAAAGCATTTTAACAACGGGTTCAAAACGAATACCCCAGTCAAATGCAGTCATAAAGGAACTATCGACAGGTGCCGCAGAACTTGAATGACCCGATGGCTGAACTTTGGACATAACCATGAGGGCGCGGGTACGCGGACTTTTGAATAGATTGCCGAGTTCAGAGGCTGTAAGTAGATTCATGGATTCCGCATACCACTCTGGTGTGCGCTGAGCGACCTGATGGCCGGCCAGAAGGCGCTGAATTTTAGCTAAATCCGGTGGAGCATCGGGTACGGCGAGTTGGCAGGTGTTGACAATGGCGGCAGCGAGAATTTCATCAACCTCAGAGCTGACAGCAACCTCTAGAGCCTGAGCTAAATCTTCCTGTTCAAAGTGTGGACTAAATGTATTTTGTGCGGCTTCCGCGAGCTCCAGGAGTTCGCGAAAAGCCTGTGTGGCTCCAGGCATTCTAATAGTTGGTAGCTAATTACTTTTAGAGTGCTGAATCAAATTTAGGCAGTTGCAGCGTCAGTAGCTTCGCCGCGTCTACGGCGCATTGTAACAGCAACCGACCGCTTCTCGGCAAATTGATAACGCGTCAATCCATCGGCTCCGCGATGACTAACTAACCCCTTAATCTCCTTAATTTTCTCCTCCTCCTGGTCGTAAATAACTGTAGTCTTTGAATTTAGCATCTTCTTATCAAGTGCCTTTTGCAGTAAAGTAAGAAGCTGTGTTGCCTCTGCTTCGCTTAAACTTACACGGGCAGTCTCTTCTTCTGCAAATGCACGAATACGATTTAGACGCAGGCCACGCTCAAGACGGTGCCAAGGGCGCCTATACGCACCCTGCATACCCGCATTAAGAATTTGGTCCAAGTTTAGGTTGCCACTTCCACCATCATGGTCGTCAGCAGCGCGCTTCATCGTTTTTGATGCCATTTTAATATATCATTGGCGCCCAACTTTATACCCTGATAGCTTAATATCGGCCAGCTTCTGATACCAGTAATTAATTGGGCGGCCTTCAATAAGAATAGTATTCCAGCAGTCATCTTTGCCAAAAAGACTTGTTCCGTCAGGCCCAAGAACATTTAGGAATGTACGGAGATGGAGACCTTGCGCTGCATCCGCAGTCCATTCCTCAAAGTCTTGCAGCCTAGTCTTAGCGCAGTCAATTCTGGCCACAGTTGCGCCGTCCGCTGAACTAAGCCCATGCACGGCAATTTCATTAACTGCAAGGCATTCTTCAATGTCCATGTTGGCCTCTTCCAGCCAAAGGCGCGCACCCTCTACTAAAAGTCGGAGTCGGACATAAGTACAGGGGCTTCCATCAAGTCGCTTCCCTTGAGAATACTCTAATGCACCGGCACATATAACTGACATGTTTGACTTAAGTGAACTTAAGTCAGACCGACTTAAGTCGCCACAGAAACAAGTAGAAAGATGATTCGTATTCCCGCCGCAGCAACGCCTCCGGTACCTTTACCGCAGATGACACTTAGGAGTCGTCAGGAGCATTCAACGCGCGACTCTGTAAATGCACGCAACTACGAGCTCTGGCAAACTGATGGGCGATATGGTGTATACAATCGGCCCGATCTGAATGCACAGGCGCCACTCTTTGACCAGATGCCGCTTACAAGTCGCACAGATAGCCGGTCTTATATGCAGTCACAGACATTTGTTGCGGGTGATGCCGCACTTGGTGGCAATCCTTACTTTCAGAAGTATGATGTGACACAGGACCCACGGAATGTGAGCCGTGAACTTCGCGGTGCTGTCTTTGAGGTCCCTGAAGACAGAGGCCTCAAAGAAAGCCGACGCATGCTTGAGCGACAGTTCACGGCGGCCGCTATGCCACCCCAACTAACACAGGAGGACACTGAAACTCGTCTTAGAGCGCGTGACCACTTGATGCCAGCCATGGATGACTTTCGGCGAATGTACCCTAAGGTACTGAATTCTGGCGCAGTCTGTGAACCTGCGCCAAGTGACTCTAAAAATAAGGGCTGTTAGTCCAATCGGTGTGCTCTACATTTTTGGACTTTAAACAAGGTCCGCCGACCAATCATAGAAATCTGCCATCTGGGCTTTGATAAAGCCGGCGGCAAATTTCTGCACTGCCTCTGTACCAATAAGGCCATTGTCCGCAGCAACTTGAAGTGCAAAGACCAGGTTCATAGCGGCAAATGCAATCTTATCCTTCAGCCGTGTTGTCATATCACGAATATACATTTTGAAGGCGGCTGCATAAATATCCTTAAAGTCCGCTTGTGCTCCGACCATTAGGTATGCATAAAAGTACTTATTGCACTTATCCGCGATTAGAACCCGAACTTGGCGCAGAAGCTCGCGCTCCAGCATTGCAACACGGCTACCGAGGTCCATACTTTTAGGATTACTTAGTGTGTGCACTTTAGATGCGCCCTAGTCAAAACATACTTTAATTTGGCAAGGTAGTCGCTGTAGATGACTGATAGCAGCGGGGATTTGTTTGGAGCGCTGCCGGCGCTGCGTCTTGTTTGAGCCACTACTACGGCTGCTAACAGTTGTTTCAAGAGACATTGCAGATTGTACAGTTAGGGTTGATGCATCAGATGAAACAGTACTTACTGAACTCTGAGTGGAGTTATTGCGCTTACAAGCGGCCTGGCTTATTGCGCGGTCGGCCTGAATATCATCATAGTGCTCTTGGATAAAATCAAGAATATTATTCTCAAATGCCCAGCGGAAGAAGTTAAGTTGGCCAACTGTTGTGCGGAATGGTTCCTGGCCATATATCTGAAATACAATGCGTTCCCGGCGACAATTAGGGTCAAAGAATTGCTTGGAATATGCCTTCAGTTGTGATTTGTAGCTAACATAGACAAGAAATTCCTGGCCATTGAGTGGATAGCTGATAAAGTTTTTGCGGCAGTAATTTGTGACAAAGAAGTCTATTAGGCGAAGACTAATAGGGGCTGTGCCGAGCAGATACGGCATAATTCTATCAATATCAGGGCGGTTATTGTAGAATTTCTGAAGTGCAAGGATGACAAGTTCGGGTTTACATTCCACCGGTTTATCCATCTGCTGCTGAAAGTGAAGTGAGCGTTTAGGCACCATTAAGTAATCTTGTTTAGAGAATAGATGAGTGGACCTCCGCCAAATTATGATCCAAATGCAAGTATGCTAAGTGGAGGTGGCGGTTCTGCGCCCCCCATTATTAATATGCACGGCGGCGGTTTGCCGAGCGATTACACTCATGGTGGTTATAAGGAAAGTGTTCTCGTGGGAGGCGATGCCCCGCTTGTTGAAATGAAAGGTGGTGTACGAAAGGGAACTACTGACGATGCTCTAGATGATCTAGGGCTAAATGCGGGTGCACCTCGTACTGGCACTGGCGGACAGGAGCCAAATGATAATGGAAGTAGTGAAAATGGCAGCAGTGAAAATGACAGCAGTGAAAATGGCAGCAGTGAAAATGGAAATGCTCCTGCACCTGCACCTACACCTGCACCTGCACCTACACCTGCACCTGCTCCTGCTCCTGCACCTGCACCTGGCTCAAGTGCAACACAATCTAATGAGAATGAATTTGGAATAACTGAATTAGAGTTTAATGAAGCAAAGCCACAGGTACCTGGTGTTAGTATGGACTGGGCTACTTTTACGGAACAATTAGGGTCGGGCTGTGCATCGGTTACAAATACAAATAAAGCAGCCTGTGATGAAGTAAATAAAATTCTTTTCCAAATTTTACAAACCCGTTTAACAAAGTACATTGATGATTGTGATTTATTTAGAGCAGGTATTGGAGGCGACGGCGCAGTTGATGAGGCAGATGTTCCTGATAAAAGTGCATCAGCACCTCCATCTGGCTCTACGCCTCCATCTGGAACTACATCAGCACCTTCATCTGGGACTACATCAGCACCTGGCCCTTCATTAATTGATAAAATTAAGGGGGCAATAATGCCCCCAAAGGATGAGCGGCCGCTCAATTATTTCAAAATACAAACAGTTGATGACTGGACCACTTATGCCACTCAGCTTTTTAATGCAAGTCCTGAGGAAAAAATGTTATATATGTTATTCAAGTTCTTGCAGCTAAACTATATTATTGGTGAAAATCCAAAGTTTAGCTCTGATATTAAATATAATTCAATTAATGCAATAATTCATCAATTTACAAAAGACCCTCCAATATATAAATTAAAAAGTGACCTTAATGATGCAAACCGGGAGTCATTAAAAGGATATTATACTGCATATTCTACAATAATTAATCCATTACTTCATGACAACAATGACCCACTAAAAGTTCCTCCATTTGAACTTAGTTTTTCAAATGAGAAGATATATGAAGAGATTCAGAAAATATTTGGTGTAATTCAAAGTAATGTAATTAAGTGCTTCCCAGTTTTCAACAGTAAGGATAAGGGAGCACTTGGTACGCTAGTTGTAGATAAGTTTATTCCAACAATTGATATGACCTCAATTGGAGGTAGCAAGTTCTTGCCAAAGTTTGAGTTTCTGAAATATGGTCCATTTGTGGGAAATAACTATTACACTGTATTTTTTACAAGAATGAATATGTTATTACCACACATGCATGAACTTGAACAACTAAAAGCGGGTTTAGAGCACATTAGAGCAGAAATCAGTAGATTAAATGAAGAAAATGGTCTAGGAAATGCGAATACCAACAATGCACAGTCTGTAGCAGGAGTGAATAATTCTGTAGAAGGAAATGTAGCTTCTGTTCAAGGAAATAATAATTCTCTTCTGGGAACTTCACAATTTATAAGAGAAAATAATAATTCTGTTGAGCAAAAACAAAGACTTCAAGAAGAATTTAATGCAGCAGAAGAAGCAGTTTCTGCTAAAGAGGCAGAAATAGAGGCCTTAAAGAAAGAGCCACATGAAGCACCGCCGTTCCCCGATTACGCATTCTCCTTCTTATCATATGTTGATGGAACTATCTATATTGGACATTTAGGGGTTGATACTCCTAATGGTGTTACACGCGATGCTTATGCAAATATTAATAATGTTGAACTTGATGCTGATGGCAATTGTGAAGGCGAAGACGGGGGCGAAAATGAAAATGGTAGACATAATAATGAAACAGATGATGGCAATAGCAATAATAATGAAAATGGTAGACATGACAATGAGGATAATGTTCCGCCATCAACAAGTGCAGCACCGTCGCCAACAACAACAAGTGCAGCTGCACCAGCTACTAAGTCAACAATTGGTAGCAGACTTAAGCAACTTTTCAGAAGAGGAGGACCACTTACAGGTGTAGTACCAACAACACCTGTAGTACCAGCAAGACCTGTAACACTTCCAGAAAATGTTAATGTGCGTCCTCTTGGGACAAATGCAAGTACGGCTGCTGTGCCTCCGCCGTCAGTTGCAGCTCCCACTCCAGGTGTCAATCTGCGAATTATTGGCGGTCCTCTTCAGCCATCCACAGTTACAGCTGCTGCGTCTCCACCGCCAACAACAACAACAACAACTACAGCTGTTGCGCCTCTACCGCCCCCACCGCCGCCAGTTACAGCTGCTGTGCCACCAGCTATAGCTGCTGTGCCTCCCCCACCAGTTGCATCTACTGCGTCTTCATCAATACCTGTTATCAGTCCCACATCATCCACTGGAAGAGCAGAGCCTGGAGATGAATATACATTTGAACCAACGGGCTTAGGAGAACGAGTTAGACCTAATTCTGTTAGAGCCGCATTTGGACCTACTAGGCAAAGAAGAAGAGGCGCTTCCCCAACCCCAACCCCAATCCAAAGACTAACGCTCGATCCACTAATGTCTCGTTCTGGACCTGGTGTCTTGGGTCTAGGCAATGTAGTAAGTCACCCCGCAGGCAGAGGACTACTTTCTATAGGTTCTGCAAATAGCGCAAATTCTGCGAACAGTTTTACTACAGCAAAATCATCGTCAACACTTGAAGGTGGAAATAGCCGTGGTCTTCGCACAAGAAGAAGGCGCAAATCACTTCGGAATCGTAAAAGTCGTCGCAGATAGGAGAGATGAGTGCAGGAGGCAAACCAGCAGCAGCAGCAGCGGCACCTGTTGCTGATCCCGGCTACACATATTTAGAAGAATTTGACCTTCTGAATTTCTTAAAGACAAATGTGCCTAACACAAGCAGTCGTTGTTATGCAAATTCAACAACACAGTTTTTACGAATGATACCCGAGTTATATGATGCCCTTTCTCCATATGCTGGTGAGCGACCAATTGGACCAGTAGAGTTTGTCCGTTTTATGCATCGTCGCCTGAAAATTACTAATCCAGCAAAATTTCGGGATACTTATCGTTCAATGCTTGAATTAACACTCGGCCAATGTAAAATTGGACAAGGCCAACAGGACCAAAGTGAGTTTTTTAATTCACTTATACGGATGGGCGAAACATTAGAAGCAAGAACTAAACTTCCGTCTTCAATGCAAACAGCGTATGATACATTAGTAAAGCGTCGTGCTGCATTAGATGCCGCTCTTGCAGAATCGCCAGGAAACGAACTTTTACAATTTAATAGTAATATTGTAAATGAAGATATGAGAAACATTGATAAATCCAGGGCAAAACCAGGCAATAAGATTAATCGTGGACCACTTTGGATGGCATTGAGACCGCATTTAATGTGTAAAACTTTGACGCGTTATACTTTGGATGTACCAAATCCAGCTTGTAGGAAAAGCCATGAAGTACCGACAGAAAAAGATGATGAAGATGAGGCATCTATTGAATTAAGAATGCCACAATTTCCAAATGGAACACCAATTCAGCAGTGTTTTAATACAAGAAGTGAAAGAACAGAAGTGCCTTTGCCAATAATGCAAAGTCTAGTTCATGCAGATGCCGCATGTGCAGATATAGTTAGGGGCTATATTGACGCAAGGCGTCGCCAAAAGATTAACACAGCGGAACTAGAAACAGTCCGAGATGTATTCTTATATGATAGAGTTCAGAGACTTAAACAAGAATCTGCACCAGTTTTTGCTTTAACAAGTAAAAGTGCTAGTACAGTTGATAGTGGCTTTGAAACGGAAAAAGCAGCTTTTATAAAGTCACCTAGCTTTCAGCAATGGCAAGCATTTATGAAAACACCTGAATTTACTACTTGGTCTGCTAAAAACTCAACAAAAAAACCAATTGAACATCCACTCTTTGCATCTATTGCGGGACAAAAAATGAGTAACGCTACAAAAAAATTTATCATATTGCATAATCTTGGACTAATTCTTGGGAATCAGAAGAGAGACGCAATTCTAAGTTATCTTGCAACAATTGAGACTCCAGAATATCTTGCTGAATTACAGGAAAAACGAGAGAGAAAACGAAGATTAGATGCTGAAAAAAGAGCAATAGAAGAAGAACTTTCATATCCAATCGAGAAATCACTTGTTTTTAGGGAGTTGAAAAAGTATTTACTTATTCATATAGGGTACGAAACTGGTTTAGGGTCATTAACAGAAAACCGATTTTCTGGAATTATGGACCCTATTAACCTTACTATGGAGGATAATAGTACGCGTACATATGTTCCAATTGCATATGTGGTTCATAGTGGCCGAACACCCAATAGCGGCCACTATTTTACATATGTACTAATTGATGGCATTGGTTGGTTTTTATATGATGATACTAACTATAGAGATGATGATACTCGTGCTAGATTAGTGACCCCAGAAGAGGTTATGAATGTGCTTATGGATAGGGTACCTGATGCACCAGCGCCATTTAAACCGACTTTTATACTTTATCGTGATGCAGCAGCTCATGCTGCGCCTGCACCTCCAGTTAATCTAAGTAATTTTTATGTTGCAAATGAAGAAGAAGAAGAAGAGGAAGAAGAGGTGGTGAATTTGAGCGAACTAAATGAAGAGGAACAATTACAATTAGCAATAGCTCAATCAATGAGAAAGGGTGGTCTTCGCCGCCGAACAAGGCGCCAAAGAATAAAGAAAAGCCGCACCATGAGGCGCAATTAATTTTCTCATTAAATACAATACCCTAATTGTTATAACAGTTAGGGTATTGGCTGTAGCCTCATTGGCATCTGGTTGCATCCACCGAATCGTGCCTCATCGGCGGCTGAATGCATCCACCGAAAACATAACCATCATGCCAGATAGTATAAAAAGGAAAATCTCCATCTGGTTACTTTCACTACCCGAACGGTCTGACTCTAAGTCATCCAAGCGGGCAAAAATCTGGTCCAGCTTCCTACGAATATCGGGCTGTTGACCACCGCCACCAATTATGTACTCGCCACCAGGTGGTGGCAGAGTTTCAAAAAACGAGGACTGTGCACCAGCCGGCGTTAACTTCTTCCAAACATCCACAACGGATGGCACAGGGAGTGCGGCTCCCGCCGCCCGATTTACACCGCGTGCACCAAAAGTCTTGCTGAAATCTGGGCTCAACATAAAATCATCCTTAGAGGCCGCCGCAGATGGCACATAATCAGCATATCCTTCCTCCTTACTCAGCACAGCTGAGTTCGTGCCTCCGCCAAGTCCATCATCCTCCACACCTGCACCAAAATACGCCGGCGGCTTCTGCTGACTACTATAAAGACGGGCAGGACCAGGTGTCTCCATTAGTTTTGTATTAGAAGCCGGCGAAGGCGGTGCCTTCCGCTCTGTGTAAGCAGATGCCGGTGCCTTAACAATTAGCTCATCCACGGCCTGACCATTAGGAAGTCTTGCATCAGAGCCAACTGATGCACCAATAATCTGATCAGTGCCGAGTGGTCCATTTTCAAAAAGTCCAGTCTCCGGATTGTAGGGATTGACAGCTCCGCTGCCGCGCATAACCTGGTCATCGTCCAACGGCGTCGCTAACGAAGGCCGGTCAGGGTCGGCCAAGTAGGCCGCCTGTGGCCCTTTGCACTTTTTTGCCCGCCGCCGCTCCTCCTTGCTCTGAGTTATAGCGGCCGAGGATCCGCGACAACCCGGCGCGGCGGCCAGTGATGCCGGGAACGCATCGGCTAATGAACAATAGTCACCCATCTAATTGTTAGTCACACTATACTATATCATGGCCTTGGCGCGCGGCTTTTCGGCCCAACAATTAGGAATACTAATGGATTTCACTGGCGCAAAACTTTTAGTAGCTATTGTACTTGTCATTCTAATTGTTTTTGCCGGTTCGGTGCCTACGGCACATCGTGCAACGCTTGATACCTGGTGGGGGCGACTTGTTGCCGCTATTACTGTACTTTTTGTTGCGCGCCAGGCTGGTTGGTGGCTAGGTATTATGGTTGCTGTTGCTGTACTTGTACTCATGCCTCAAAGTATGCGAGAGGGCTTTAGGGGTGGCGGCGGTGAGGGCGGAAGTGGCGGGCGCGTCTTAGAAACTGCCGCTGATAAGATGTACTTTGAGGATTATAAGAAAAAGGATGGCTTTCGCGGCGGAGTCTTGGAGACCGGTAATGCGCAGATGAATAGCAACTTTGAGGATTATGCAGATGAAGATGAGCGCCTTTCATCCATTGAGGAACCCTTCCGTGAAGGCTTCTCGTTCCCAACGGGAACTAGTGGCCTAAATGAACCGAAGGTTCATGAAGGCTTCTGGGGCGGAGCCGATAAGAAGCAGAAAGTACCAAAAGAGCGCAGGAAGCAGTGGTTTATTGAGGAGGTAATGGATGAGCAGCCTGAAGTGATAGAGACAGATACAGTGGAGACTCAGGCAGCGCAGTAGACTAATCTCTAAAAGTAAGTAGTAATGGGTTGGGAAGAATACTTAATGCCGACTAGTGGCTCAGATAAACTTGCCCGACAGATTGCAGCAGTACTTTTACTTGTGTGGCTAATGTTTGTCGGCCTCATGTACCATAAGAGTTATCCAAAAGAGATGGTGGAACTCGCAGGACATCCACTTTGGCGCTTACTTTTAGTGATTGGTGCAGTGGCGGCGGCAGCATGGTGTCCCCGGGTAGGAATTCTTGCAGCACTTGCCGTGATTCTTTACTTGGCAGATATGCGGGGCTTGACACAACTTTAAAGTGCTTCGGAAATAGATGGCGCTTCCGACACCGGCCTTACAGCTTGGCTCAGTGCCACCATTAGGTATCTTTGATTCAGTGCTCAATACTTTGAATACGAGTCCATACTTTATCGGCAGTATGATGCTGATGATGAACTTGGGTGCACGCTTTCTTTCACTAGAGGTCACAAAAGGCCAGGAGGCCTTCTTGTCCCACCCTTGGGTCCGCCGTTCCCTCATTTTTGTAGTATTTTTCATGGGTACCCGGAGTGTTTGGGTTGCATTCTGGATGGCCCTAATTGTCATTTTGCTTCTCGGCTACTTGTTCAATGAGAACTCTGCTCTCTGCCTTTTCAAGGCTGGTCTACCCGGCTCTGCTTGTTCCGAGGGCTTCGCTGATAATAAGGAGGCTCCGCCCTTGCAGCCCGGCCTTACTCCCGAAGAGAACGATATTCTCCAGAAACTGCTTGCCAAACAGGCACGCTTCCAAGCCACGGTTACCAAGACTGAGCCAGAGGCAGTTGAAGGGGTTCATCCTGAAAAACCTTTATCGGAGATTTACGAAGAGAACCTTGAGAAGGTGCAGTCGCTATTTGGCGGGAATGATAATTAGTGATTTGAGGTCGGGGGCATTTGACTGATGCAATAAATCATCAGTAGCATACCATTCCATAATAAAGTGTGCTTCGTCGGCAGCGTAAGTACGCGCTACAGGTCGGGCCACGAAGCCGGCACGCTGATACCAGTTAATGACTTTTAGGTTATTAACCGGTACCAAGTAACAATAAGTAAGTGTTTCAAGAATGGCTGCTAATAGGGTGCTGCCAGCACCGGAACCTTGATAGGCACGGTCCACAGCCAAAAAAGCAAGTTTACATTCTTCAACTATACCGAACCCAATCAGCGTGGCCTTATAAAATAAGCCCATGCTGGATTGCCGATTTCGGCGGTGCCAGGCACCTTCAAAGTCCGTATCATTATGCCGCGCAAAGCTGGCTGCATAGATGGCGCAAACTGCTTCTTCATCCGCACTCTCTAAAAGTTTAGTCGTAAAAGTTCCAAGTGCAAATTTCATTTTGTCATCTACTTATCTTCACTTTTTTTGTTTTAAACCTGAACATGCCAGAATCTATTCCGAGGCCCAAGAGCGCTCTCACAGTACGCACCGACGCCATATGCCCATTGTGGTACATCCGTCAAAATCATTGCACCACCATCAGGAAATTGAGTAACCTCGGTCACAGTAATGCATCGCGGCTCTGCGCCTTCACAAGCAAATCCTGTACTCAGGGCCCAATAACTCTTGCCAACCTCAAGGTTCTGCCAAGCAACCTGGACGCCGGCACCTTGCGGCTTTTGAATGGGGCCGTCTTCGGGAATAACATCTAAGAGTTCAATGAGCTGATTAATGGCATTAGGAATAACATTAACGGGCTCAGGCTGGAAAGGAGGCATTATGGTGTGTGACTATTAGTTGTGTCACGGCGTAATTCAATTTTTACGCGATCTGCGGGTCTTGCGCTTACGCCGCCCACCCTTAGAGTTGTTTGGAGGCGGATTCATGCGTAAATTTAAAAAATGCTTACGACGATTCATTGCTGCAGCACCAATTAATTCAGGATTTGAAAGCTCAGCAATAGCCTCTTCAGCACCAAGAAGCTGTGTAAGCTCCTGTCTATAGGCAACTGCATTTGCATTTGCAGAAAATGGATTTGCCGGGCGTCTTGCGCGCAAAACCTGTAAAAGTAAGGGTTTAATGTGACGAATATAAACTTGATATGTAATTTCTCTTTGTGCAGGAGTTACAGGCAATTGTTCAATAATCTGATCAAGTGCCTGTTGGGCAGCAGGCGCCGGATAATCACCGGTTGCAATTATAAAATATCGCCCAACATGTGTATCATCTGGTCCATCGCGGAACGGCATTTGTGGGTCAGCCATGACTGCTTGGTAAAGTCTCCACCGTAAATTACGCGGAAGTGCAGCATAGAGCCTTGTTGCTTGTTGACGAGCTTCCATCTTCTACCTTAAGGTAGAATTATGCATCAAGCACCAGCGTATTGCCAATAGGCTGTGCCTTGCGCTTGCGGCGGCGACCTGCGCCATCCGTCATGGATGCAACATCATCACCACCCGTCATTACGCTCTGCATTTCAGCGACTGCTGCAAAGGCTGGCTGCTGCTGCTGCTGCTGCTGCTGCTGCTGCGCCTCGGGGAAAGGATTGAACATCGGCTCCGACTCGGCACGGCGCACTTCCTCAAAAGTCTTCAAAATATCATCCACGCCGCTTGGTCCCTTCATCTCACGGCGCGCAACACGAGGAGGCTCCTGGGCCGCAAACTGCTGCGGCATCTGGGGCGGCATCTGCTGGCTTGGCACCGAACTGTTAAAAAATTTTCCTGTTAGCGGCACGGCGAGCACCGAGAACTCCACTACTTGCGGCTGCTCTGGGGGCGCGTGGGCCGGACCAT